>JGI20225J20221_1000592_pt1 | contig 56370 bp, 50 predicted proteins | sample BioMet4_FD_20221 | JGI IMG/M metagenome (IMG submission 20221) | reverse complement strand
TTGTAAATTGAAGCCAACATAGAAAGGTTATCCCTTAAGGCCTTATTAGGCTATTTTTATAGCTGCGCAACAAATGATCGTATGGCCTTAGGAGTAGTTGGGCCTTTATTGTATTAGATACGGGACCAATGCTATTTAGCGTATTTTGAGGATACCCAAAGAATCACCCATGGCGTTCTCTAATCTGCAAAGATTCAAAAACCTGTTTATAGCGCAGATTAAATCGCCAATACTTAGAATAGGGCACAAGCCATATGAAATAAATTGCTAGAACCTGTTTCTGGTTATTAATTCTTTTGCAATGATCAACCACAGAATCCGCCAACATCAGCGATTCCTGTGCAAATCCATTTTGCTGGACGCGGGAATCAATAGTTTCGTAAGGAATGCTCAACAATCAAAGGAATTCCTTTATAACACCATTGAAACCACGGGGTCTGGTGCTAATGACTGACTCATCGCCCAGGACTACAGCATAAAGAAAACACCGGGGGACTATGGTACTCCTTTTTTAAAATACTAGATATTAATGTTGCGGAAATGTGATAGCAATTTACAAAAAGATTAATCCAAACGTTCAATATAGCGGTTCGATATTGAAACAATAAAAAAGTTACTGGTAAAAAAGTTCGGACAAGGCAATCTAAAATTCAACGTTTTATTGCTTTTTCATAATCCATTACCTATGACCTGACAATAACCATTCCTCAAAAACGTAATGGGTGCAAATATGCAATTTTTTTTACTACCTTTTGAAATATTTTTGGGGTGTATTGACAAGAATCTCCTTGATCGCACCTGCATCCGGGTAACAACCCCTATGATTCATAGAAACGCATAGGGACAGTAAGTCCCAAATATTGCACTTGTATTAATGCAAAAAGAGCAAACACCTACAACCCCGAAAACGCCCAAGTTTTAGTGAACGGGGACTCGGACTATTAAATATGCCGCATAGTTTATACTAAATATAAATACAGTATTCTGATTGCCGTTTATCATCCAAAAAAGTTGCTATTGACGAAGTGCTCACCGTTCTTCTACGCAGTTACTCGACGGAGAATCCTGGCGCATAAAGGAGATCTATGCCACTGCAAACAACTGATGGTGAAGGCCAAAGCAATGCTGCAAAACTGGGCAATGGAGATTTCTATCCGAAAATCAACTGCATTTTCGATACTACCCACACACGAAAAAAAAAGGAAAAGAAGCCTTTGAACAACTTAGGTGGGAAAGATTTGCCAGCCATTCGAATTTCTGGACTACATTCGACAATGCAGGAGGGAAATAGTAACCTTACCGGAAATGATACAATTAAACCGTATCGGACCCCTTCAAAAAATTCATTTGGTGGGCAATAAAAAACGAATAAGAGTGAGGCAAACCTCCATTTTTTCAAGACCTTAATTTTTCTCTTTTTCGGCAACTCACCCAGCAGCTTCCTGCAACAAAACCAACCAAAGAGAACGTTCTTCAATGGATGAACCGTTGGGAAACGGGACTGGATGAGGAACTCATCTTGATCAGAAAAAAAAACAAAGCACGTATTATCGAACTGCTCATTCAAAAAATAAATCGCAATGAACTTTCCGATACAAAATACAACTTTCCACCCAACTGCAACCACCTTGAAAAGGTTGTGCTAATGAATGAATGGTGGAATGAACACCTTTTCCATCTTCGATTTGCCGTTCGCTCCCCACAACAATTGAACGAGTTATTGGGCAATTCACTCGATAGTGATACGCTGCAGCTGTTGGAAAAAGCAGAGGCAAAAGGCATTCCTTTTTTTGTAAACCCCTACTACTTATCGCTACTCAACACCGATACAGATCAATTATATAGCGACCTTGCCATTCGCCACTATGTAATATACAGCAAGCAGCTTATCGATGAATTCGGACAAATTGAAGCCTGGGAAAAGGAAGATATGGTAGAACTTGGAAAGCCCAATGCTGCCGGATGGCTTCTACCTTCCACGCACAGCATCCATAGGCGATATCCCGAAGTTGCCATTTTTATCCCCGAAACTATGGGAAGAGCTTGCGGTGGACTTTGCTCCTCGTGCCAACGGATGTATGATTTTCAGCGAGGAAACCTAAACTTTAACCTAGAAAAACTTACCCCTAAAGAGAAGTGGGAAGATAAGCTTACACGACACCTCTCCTACTACGAATACGACACCCAGCTGCGCGACATTCTCATCACCGGCGGCGATGCACTAATGAGCCGGAATGCCTCACTAGAGAGAATTCTTGAGGCTGTGTATCAAATGGCATGGCGTAAAAGGGAGGCCAACAAAAAAAGAGCCAATGGAGAAAAATATGCCGAAATTATTCGCATTCGGCTAGGAACTCGCCTGCCAGCCTATCTACCACAAAGAATAACCACTAGCCTTGCAACACTCTTAGCCAACTTCAGAAAAAAAGCCAGCAAAATTGGCATCAAGCAGTTTATCATTCAAACCCATTTTGAGTCACCGTTGGAAATTACACCAGAATCCAAGATGGCAATAGATCGTCTTATTGGTGCCGGATGGACAATTACCAACCAGCTGGTATTTACCGCTGCTGCATCGCGAAGAGGACATACCGCAAAACTTCGACAAACATTGAACGAGCTTGGCGTTCTAACCTACTACACCTTCTCTGTAAAAGGATTTCGCGAAAATACCTTCAACTACGCTACCAATGCTCGTACCGTGCAGGAGCAAGTTGAAGAGAAAAGTGTTGGTCGCATTCCTTTAGAATACAACTCCACCATCAAAGATTTCACCAAAAATCCTGAAAAAATAAAAGAAAATATTAAGCTACTCCAACAGAATGCCAATCTCCCCTTTTTAGCTACCGACCGAAATGTTATGAACCTACCTGGCGTTGGCAAAAGTTTAACCTTTAGAACCATTGGCATTACCATTACTGGCCGACGAATTTTAGAATTTACCTACGACCCCTATCGTCGCCATAGCCCCGTAGTTGATAAACAGAAGAAGGTGATTATTGTGGAGTCAAAAACCATTAGCGATTACCTCCAACAGCTAAAGGAAATGGGTGAAGATGAGGCCGATTACTTGGGCGTTTGGGGCTACTCCATTGGCGAAACAGAACCGGTACAGCCGATATTTGAATACCCTAACTATTCATTCCAACCCACCACCATTGTTTCCAATATTGTAATGGGCGACAAGAAGAGTGACGAATAGCTAAAAAGAGGCTAATAACTGATGACTGGTGACTCAACCATTGCACTCTTGTATTGTTTGAAGAGCTAGAACGTTGATAAAAACCTGTTCAATTTCGACCATAACCCCGACTGGTTTTGCCAAATAATAAAAATGTAGTAAATTTAACTTGTTCAACAAAAAAGTAACACCATGAGTATGTTGAAACCGGGCGATAAAGCGCCCATATTTTCAGGAAAAGACCAAGATGGAAATTCCATATCGCTATCGGATTACAAGGGAAAAAAGTTAATTCTTTACTTTTATCCAAAGGATAACACCTCTGGCTGCACCGCCGAAGCATGCAACCTGCGCGACGGTTACGAAGCACTCACCAAACTTGGCTTCGACGTAGTAGGTGTGAGTGCCGATAGCGAAAAAAGCCATCAAAATTTTATTGGTAAGCATAACCTGCCCTTCCGCCTAATTTCCGATACCAACCGTGATATTATAAAAGCATATGGCGCATGGGGCGAAAAAAAGATGTACGGAAAATCCTACGAAGGGATATTAAGAACTACCTTTGTAGTTGGATCCGATGGACATATTGAAAAAGTGTTCGATAAGGTAAAAACCACCGACCACGTTAGCCAAATTTTAGCAGAGATGGCTTAACAATTTCGAAATCAACCCCCATTCCAAAGCAAAAAACTTATAAAATAGACGATAGATGGAACCGGAAAAACAAGAAAAGGTAGAAAAGGTAGAAAAGGTAAAAAAAGATAATGGCGTAAATGCCGAAAAGATGAAAGCGCTACAGGCCACCCTTGATAAAATTGAAAAAGATTTTGGGAAAGGCACCATTATGCGAATGGGCGACAAGCCGTTTGCCGATGTACCTACCATTTCGGCGGGCTCCATTGCGCTCGACATAGCGCTAGGAATTGGCGGCTATCCTCGCGGACGTATTGTGGAGATATACGGCCCCGAATCGTCGGGTAAAACAACGCTGGCCATCCACGCCATAGCGGAGGCACAAAAGGCAGGAGGTATTGCAGCTATTATCGATGCCGAGCACGCCTTCGACCGCACCTACGCCGAGAAGCTGGGCGTAAACCTCGACAACCTTTTCATTTCGCAACCCGACAACGGAGAACAGGCGCTGGAAATTACCGACCACCTTATCCGCTCAGGTGCAATTGACATTATTGTTATCGACTCCGTAGCAGCACTTACGCCAAAGGCTGAAATTGAGGGCGAGATGGGTGACTCCAAAATGGGCCTTCAAGCTCGGTTAATGTCGCAAGCGCTGCGTAAGCTCACCGCCAACATCAACAAGACCAACACCTGCTGCATCTTTATCAACCAACTGCGTGAAAAGATTGGTGTAATGTTTGGTAACCCCGAAACCACCACCGGTGGTAATGCCCTTAAGTTTTATGCATCCGTTCGCGTAGATATTCGCCGCATTGGCCAAATTAAGGACGGTGAAGATAGCACGGGTAACCGCGTAAGGGTTAAAATTATCAAAAATAAGATGGCTCCACCATTTAAAAAGGCAGAGTTCGACATTATGTATGGCGAGGGCATCTCCAAAATTGGCGAGATTATCGACCTCGGTGTAGAGCTCAACATTATTAAGAAGAGCGGTTCTTGGTTCAGCTATGGTGAAACTCGCCTAGGACAAGGTCGCGATTCCGTTAAAAATCTGCTTCAGGACAATCCTGAGCTGAGCAACGAGCTGGAAGCCAAAATACGGGAGGCACTCAAGGTGGTTGCTTAAGCAAGCAACAGTGCACATTTAATACAAAAGCCAAATCCACTAGGATTTGGCTTTTACTTTTGCAATGGTGCCAAGCAATACAATTAATCAACTACCTTTATTAACCTAAATCCAACAAGAATGCAAATGAAGCAGCACATTGCCCACGTTACCCTGCTAGTGAACGACTACGATGAGGCTATTGAATTCTACACCCAGAAGTTGCACTTTACGCTGGTGGAGGACACCTCGCTAACCAATACCAAGCGATGGGTAAGGGTTGCCCCTCCCGGTTCCACAGCAACCTGCCTGCTGCTGGCCGAGGCGACCAACCAGGAGGAGCAGCAGCATGTGGGAAACCAAACCGGAGGACGGGTATTCCTGTTTCTCTACACCGACAACATAGCTCGCGACTACCAAAACCTTGTTGACAACGGCGTTACCATTGTTCGCCCACCCGTGGTGGAGGCGTACGGAACGGTAGCCGTATTTGCCGACCTTTACGGAAACATGTGGGATTTGCTGGAGCCAAAAGGGTAGGTTGAACTTATCTACCCCTGCGGCATTCAACCTCATTCTTTAAGTAGGCATCTCATTGCTCAACCTGTTTGGCAATAAAAACGGCTGTTCCTCTTGATTTCACTGGAACTCCGCATCGAATAACAACAACTATTCCAGTCAGAAGACAGAAGCGAGCTAGTCGCTAGGCTTCGATAATGACTCCTGTATTGCCTCAATTCGAGTTGGCCTATCTATTGAATAAGTATGGCTGTTAGCCGCCAAAAAATTAAAAAGAGCGAGGGATTTTTTCAATAAATTTCGTTTTAGCGCAGCATCATATTGCACCATTGCATCTTGGTAAAACAGTTCTGCCAGCATCTCCATTCTTGGAATGCTATCCTTTTCAGCAACGAATCCCGCGATAATACTCTCAATGCTGCTGTTGTAAAAGAAAGCGATGTTGTTACCCAAATATTGTTCGTAAAGGCCACTGAGCTGGATTCGAATCTCCTCAACGTTGTCCTTATACCTTCCGGAAACTAGCTCGGTTAAAGCATCAAAGAACTGCTTCACCATTCGCATTAAATAATCTCTTTTTATCATGACGTTTATGCCTGCAAGAAAAAGAACAAAATGGAAAACTAACTATTGAAGATGGTGATTCGATTTTAAGTGTCAACCGTATGCTTTACTGTTCTGTTCCAGTAGCGTATGACTACCCACCCCCTCTCATCCATCCAATTTGAAATTTCCATAATACCTTAGCATTACAAAGTTAGGAAATAATTACTCCTCTCCCACAGCCATCCCATACAGCTCCTATTCCCACGGCACAATGGGCAGCCAATAGTAATATTTTTCCTACCTTTAGGTATTGTGGTTATAAATCCAACCAGCTGCCATGATAAAGTTTGCCGTTATTGAAAATCGGGTTGATAAGAGCGACAACCACCTCCACCGGATAGAAAGTTTGGGGCCCTTACACGAAGTAACATCTACACCCCTTTGTGAAGAATCTATAGACAACATATCCGAAAACGAAAAGATGGTAGTGGTGTTCAACATCTTGCTTGACGATGCGGAAGGCAAAGCCTTGCTCCATCTTGTGCGCAACCAGCAAGCCAAGGTATGCCTTTACCTTTCGGAAGATGTGGAAAATCCCTTTTCTCCCGACTGTGCTATGGTTGCCGCCAATTGGATTCTCTACGATAGTAACCAGCAAAACAGCTTAACAGAGGATTTCAATAAGGTATTTGAGCAGGAGCTTGCCATTGCTCCCACGGTGACCAACAAGCTCATAAAATTTATTACTCAGCCACAATTTAGGAATTGGAAGCATGCCTCATCTCTCACCGCTCGGGAGCTAGAAATTATGAACTTAATTGCCGAGGGTAATCTCAACAAGGAGATTGCCGATACGCTGGGCATCAGCCTGCAAACGGTAAAAAACCACATTAAAAATATATACCCCAAGCTGGGTGTAAGAAACCGTTCTGAAGCCATTTTAAAGTTTGTTGTAAAAGCTAACCAGTAAGCGCTAAAACAGCATTATCAACAACCTCTTTTGGAAAACCATTTTATAGTTCATAGCCCCAAAGGGCTATTTACTTTGCATTTAACGAATACCTAACTTAGAAAATCTAGAAATAATCGAGTTGCAGGATGTGCTGCACTATTGGTAACAGCTATACCATGAGCCTCCTGCTAAACACATACAACAAACCACGTTAGGCATTTTTCAAATACAATTAATTACAAACAAAAACTTAATAAGCTATGGAAAACAGAGTCTCCTTCAGCATCACCATCGAGGTGGAACAGAGCATTCTCGATGCCATTGCGCAAATAGAGAGTGACCTACCCATGCTCATCAACCTATCGGCGGAAGACCGCCACGACCTCCCCAAAATGGGCGACAAAACGCTGGCCTTTGTGACCAAATCGTTGGAATACGCCAAGCAAAATCCGGGAGTGGTACCTCCCTTTCTGAATATACCCGAATTTGAGAAGGATGTAAATGCAGCAACATCCATGTCGAAAATTCTGCGGCCACTCAAGCAGCTGCTGGAAAGAATAGACGACACCACTATGCTCACCGGTAGCGAAGCCTACTCCGCTGCCCTTATTTTTTACGGTGCTGTAAAAGGTGCCGCCAAGGCCGATGTGGGCGGTATGAAAACCGTATACGACGACCTGCAGTCCCGGTTCCCGGGCAGGAGCAAAACCGCTGCACCCACCCAAAGCTAGGGCAGCCCCAATACCTCTAACGTGGTAGGGCTAGGGCTCCAAAGTTGAATATTGTTGATGCCTAGCCTGTTTGTTTGGTTGCAGGAAAGAGGCACCCCCCCGGAAGCAAAGCTGCAGTAGGTGGTGCAAACAGCACCGCCTACTAACCGCTTCACCGGATGCAGCTTTCCTGCTTTTTTTACATAGCAAGGGGGTTACCTCCATATCCTTTCGAAAAAGTGGGGCAACCCCTCCAACTCAACCTCTACACTCCCCCACCGCTTCCTCCTTTTCGCCCCAATTGCCTCTCCAAGAAACCTTTTTGTCGCTCCAAGCGATCTTTTTCTCACTCAAAGAAACCTTTTTGATTCTCTGAGTGACCTTTTTCTCGCTCAGGAAAACCTTTTTCTCGCTCCTAGTGACCTTTTTCTCGCCCAGAGAAACCTTTTTGGTTCTCCGAGCAACCATTTTGTTTCTCGAAGCGACCTTTTTCTCGCTCCGAGAGGGAATTTGCCTCTCCGATAGGGAATTTGGTGCTCGGAGAGGGAAATTTTACAGGACATTTATAACCAATAGATAACTGATTTTTCGTAATTTTAAATACTTCATTTTTAATCAATACCGCATTAAAACCATGGAAGAATCAATCAATCTTAAAATTCCAACAGAAAGCAATCACTCTGAATTCCTAACGCACCTTCAATTTGATGACAATTATAGGATACTATTCTCAGGTATCTTTGGAAGTGGCAAAACAACCTTTCTTAAGGAATTCTTTGAAAAATATAAAGAAAGCTATGAGGTATTTTACCTCTATCCAGTAAACTATCAGGTAGCCTCCAATGCCGATATTTTTGAATACATTAAGTATGACCTTCTATTTCATATTATTGATAGAGGCTGGATTCCAGTAGGTGAGGAATTTTCAAAATCGTTGGCACTTCAATTTTACCTACTTAAAAAGGGACCGAGCTTCTTGCTAAATATGCTCAAAAGTGTCCCTGGTAACTATATCAGCAAAGGCGCAGAAAGCATTGAAAAATTATCCAAATTCATTAAGGCTTTTTCAACCCACTACGATGAAATCGACAAAAACCCAGATTTGGCAAAGATCGAAACTTTCCTCTCAGAGATGAATAATAAACCGGGCAGCATCTATGAGCTAGACTCAATCTCACAAATAATCTACAATACAATATCCAACAAGGAAGAAAAGGAGAAACAGAGTGGGAATGAGAACGAGAACAAGCAAAAGCAAAATGTACTCGTAATTGACGACCTCGACAGAATTGACCCAGAACATATTTTCAGGATTCTAAATGTATTCTCAGCCCACTTTGATATAGCAAAAGAAGACAAAAACAAGTTCAACTTTGACAAAATTATTCTAGTATGCGACATTCAAAATATTAGGAATATTTTCCACCACAGGTATGGTTCAAGCGTGGATTTCTCTGGCTATGCAGATAAGTTTTACAGCAAGAAGATTTTCACCTTCGATTTAAGTAATGAAATTGAGAAGGTCATTGACTCACATATTGCAATCATTGCAAAATATATTAATGCTGATTCCTACAAAAATATGCTAAAGAGTTATGTCTCCTATTTAATTCATTGCTTTATTGCCCTGAGAATTTGTACTCCAAGAGATATTACTAAATTCAAGTATGCAGGAAATACTAACTATAAAGAATTCTCACTCTCAAGTAATTCCAATGTCAAAAACTATGAACTACTAATTCCCATAATTTTTGATATTTTATCAGAAATATTTGGTAATAAATATAAAATACATGAATTATTTAACCATTGTATTGATGGTTCAAACGAAATTGAAAAAATTGGAAACAAAGAGTTTTACACAAAAGTATTAACACTTAATTCGGCGCTATTTCTTTATGCTATTAATAATCCAATTAGTTACGATGAACAATTTAAGCATGAATTCGGGGAAATAACTATGACTTGCCAGATTAAATTAACACCTGCAGGTAACACAAGACCATTTTATACAGCAGATAATATTCAGGGGAAAGAACTTAATATATTTAATATTAAGACTACATTTAAAATTCTTATTGAAGCATTTACGAACTATATGAAGATTAAGGACAACTAAACCGCGCCATAGAAATACCTAGCAAAAAAGTATTTCCAATAAATGAGAAGAACTAAATACTTTTCTTTTTGTAACTTGCCTATGCGTAAAGTGCCAGTTCTTGCTTGGTAAGGAAATCGTTGGTCAGCAATTGCCGAAGGAACATAACACTTTACGCAAACTTTTTTTTATAAAGTATGACCCCATCCTGGTCTTCCCCTAACAGCGGAAGAAACGTGCTAACACTACAACAATTTGTTACAATAACCTTACGGTCCATAGAGCGAACTCTCCCTAATAGGGGGAGTGGTGGGGGTCAGGTCAACTTACAGCCCACCCAGCCCATCGAGCAAGCTGGTGAGCGCTGCATCGGACGAGGCGGTAAGACTTACATCGAAGGTTGAATCGTGCGCTACGGTAATATTTGAGTAGTAAGTGTAGGGGCTTCCCGAGCTGATGCCAATCAGTATAATTTTCACGCTCTCACCCACGGGCAGGTTGCTGGCCGTTTGCGAGGTCACCTGCTTTAAGCTCTTAAGGTTGGGGAAGTATAGAAACTTGGCAACATTATCCAAGTTGTCGGTAGTGGAGCCAATGGTGTAGGTTGCCGTAGCGGGTGCCGGGGTGGCCTTTCCACAGTTTACCCAGCCCAGCTGTGCAATATCGCCGGTATAGCCGTAGGAGGTAACCGTAAAGTTACCTACTGGAGTATTTACCCAATTAACCGTAGTACCGCTCTCCGCACCATAGTAGGTAAGCATGTTGGCAATGGGTGCGGCATTGGGTATTTCCACCGTCCATGTCATAGTTGGGCGCAGCACCAGCTCCTGACTATCCTTAAAAGCCCTAACCCGAACCTCGCCGGCAGTGGTCAGCAGGGTTAACCCGGATGTAGAAGGCATCTGGTAGTATATCAAATCCTTGGGGGTGTATAGNTCCACCANCTTTACCGTGTAAGGGTAGTGCACACTATCGCCATTGGCAAACATCAACTTCTCCTTTGCCGCCCAAACCTTGGTTCCCATATTCCCGACAATGGGTCCGGGTCCATCCTGTGTAATCACAAAGTCCTGCTCCGCCGGCTTGTTGGCGTTAAAATAGTCGTCCGACGATTCATAGCTGTTCTTCTGTGTCTGCTCCGGCTCTACCCTATCTTTAGAACAGCTGGCAAAGAATCCAAAACCAGCCATGGCAACAACTGCCAAAAGCACCTTAACTTGTTTCAAAGTTTGCATCGTCGTAAAATTTAGTTTTCTATATTTCAAAATTCACACTTCACCCAAAAAAAGCGATGCTACCTTCTACGGTGCAGCGGCTCGCCATAAGCTGGACAGCCTGAACCGCCACCGCCCTTGCTCTTACATCCAAAAGTGTAGGCAATACCCAACCGCACGTTGGCCTCCCTCCACTTAACGTTATACCGGCACTCCAGAAACGGGTATAGACAGCGATTTAGCTTTATACCGGCCCCCGCTTCAGCGTCCCAGTTGGAAAACTTGGCATTTTTTACAGCACTGTTTTGATAGTTAATCCAGCCGTTGTAACCACCGTGCAAAATACCGTAGCCGGTCCACCGCTTTGCTTTAATTACATTCAAGTGAAGGCTGGCACCAGCATAGAACTCCGTTACCTTGTTGAAGGCCGGATAGTAGGCCACCTGCGGCACAATGCTAAAATACTTATAGGGAAACTCAACCCTCAGTCCTGCGCCATAGCTGGAAGTCTGAATATTGTAGATGACCTCTCCGCCCAGAGCAGTATGCTGGGCCTGCAGAACAGAGCTAAATGCCATGAATACAACGGTAACCACGAATAATTTTGAGCTAGTTGCCATGGTAATTACTTCTTTTGATGAGCAATATAAGAAAATGTTTGTGATCATTTCACCTAGCAATGAAACTTGATTGGACACAATTTTTTGCTCAATCCACCTTCTCCTTAAACTGATCGAAAGTGTACGCCACCAAAGCCAACAACAGCATAAATACAATGGCTATAATTAAAACGGTAAAAAATGAAAGTCCAAGCTGGTGGCGACTTGAGGCAAGTATACTTCCAACGATGGGCCCCGGTAAATACACAAGAAAATTTAGGAATATCCGACGATTGGTATTATAGGTAAGCAGCGTATTGCAGCTACTGCAGCGCCAACCATTATCCTTATTTCGGAATATTGCTTTTGAATAATATTCCGTTACCGAATACTTTTTACCGCAATGGGGGCAGGTTCGTTTTGGCATGGAGAATTACTGTTTAAAAATAAGCGCCAAAACAATTCAAGTTGAATTACATTGGCGCTTATATAATACAATTGGACTAGTATTTCTGAATCTTGATATCGACCAGTAGGCGTGAACTGTTAACTGCCTTTGTCTCTATTGCACCCTTTCTTCCGGTTGAGAGTTCAAACAGCACAATTCCGGGGATTGAGGAGTTACCAAAACTATCGTCAGCTTCATTAATAGTTAAACCTGATAGTTTGCTATCATCTGTCATTCCATCGAAATCGGAGATTGATATGGGGCAGGTAGAAAACCAGTTGGTCACCTTTGTAACTGATGCACCTGGAACATTGTAATCGACCACGGTAGGGCTCTGGAAATAGTACATGGTATTACCCATACTTGCAAACGCCAAATTAATTTTTGGACCAACAGCTGCATCAACTTCATTGTCCTTATAAATTTTACCCGTTTCGAAGGAGAATAGACGACCATAAGAAGCATCGCCTGCATTTAAACCAAACTCCACATCAGAATATGTTACCAATGCGCTATTACCGTCTACTATTATAGTTTTTGTAACCTCATCCTCGTCCGACCCATTGCTTGCCTTCAGCGTAATTGTGAAGTTTCCCGCTTTATCGATGGTCAATACTGATGGTGTTAAATCGGTAGAAGTGGAGATGTTTGCTCCTTCACCAAATGTCCATTCATAGGAATATGCACCTGTAGTATTGTTGGTAATGGTAATTTGTGCAGTAGGTGCTTGGCCAGACACAACAACCGAGAAATCGACAACCACTGGCACTGACGAATCACTTTTAGAACAACTCCAAAATGCGAAACTGGAGATTAATAATCCGAGGTAAAATACTTTTTTCATAAAGCTAAATATTGTTTAAAATAAGTGTTAAAACAGCTGTTTTCATTTTAGTTGATAATAGTTCGTTTGAAAATGAGAATAGTAGGAGGATAATCCAAAAACAACTTTCCGAATTTTTCAAACATATAGATGTAATACAAAGTTAATCAACTTTAGAAAAACACGCATCAAATCGGCATGAAATTTTTGTTCATGAACGCCAAAAGCGTAACCATAACAATTGCAAAATACTTTTTTCCACAATGGAAACAGGTGATTCTTGGGATAGATATAAAATGGAATGAGAATGGAAGATTACTCTAATTACTCCCGCTCAATTGTCACTGCAGTGGCTATACCATCCCTATTCTTTATCGTAAGTTCCATGGAATCGAGAGTTTGGAATGGAGATAGCATAGTAAAGAAATCGCATGGTCCTATATTTTGCGCATCAACGCCATTAATTTTCATAATAGGACTGCCTACCGAAATTAGTTCTTTGTATTTTTCTCCCCACACAATACCCACAACAAGAGTATCATTCCTAAAAGAAGGACTAATGGGAAATTGCCTCTCCGTAAGATCTACCTCCTTAGTAAAGGGTTCAAAATAGAACTTTTTGTTCCTATAGTCCAAGGTTACTACGCCATATTCCAGCAGCTTCGATCCTAGCCGAGAGTTAAAATCGCTGGTGGTTTGAATCGAAATGTTTTGAAACTTTTGCTTGCAAACAAACAGCTCAGGAACACCCACCCGATACTGAATGGTATCCTTTGCAAAACCATGTAATCCCATGGTATTGTTACCAACTCCCTGCGCCTTAAGGTTAAAAATATTCCACTTCTGAAGAACCTTGTAGTGTCCAAGTGAAAGACTATAAAAACCGGCATCACCGCTATCAAAAAGCAGCTGCTCCTTTGCCTTTTGCCTATTTTTGAGCCTAATCCAAATATATGGATTGCTCCCGCTCTTATTCAAAAACAGATCGGATGATTTTGATTTACGCAAAGAAAAACGCTTAATATCATCGGTAAGCGTGATGGTTCTTTCGCGTGAAGAGAAGCGAACAATGGAATAGCGCAGCATATTGCTACCGATAAATCCATCAACACCAATACAGTCGAAAAGGAGTCTATTGTCGGCAACTAAGGTTGGAATATTTTTAAAAAGAACATTTCCAAATAATATACTGTCGATGGATACAACCTGCAGGCTGTCAATGGCTCCGCTCTGGTCAGCAACGGGAATTTTCCCCACAACGGGGGGCTGAAGTAAATTGTAAAGTGACCGTGAAATGGTATTTGGAGCGCCGGTATCGAGTATAAATCGGTAGGTTTTTTGATGGATTACTGCCGTAACAATTATCTTACCCAGTATATCATCATAGGTTATAGGCGAAAAGTAACCCTGTTGCGAGGTTCCCCCCTGATTTAGCTCATAGGGTTGGGCCTCGCAATTATGCCAAAGCGAAAGTGAGAGAATGGCAACAATGAAATACTTCATCTATTTATCGTCTTACTCTGTGTAATAATATTCTCTATCCTTGACCAAAATTTTTCCATTAAACCAGACTCCTAAAGGTTGATTATTTTGGTTAGAAGTAACTACAATGGCATATACCGCGAATAATCCTCCTTCTCAACCTCCTCCTTCTTCTTCCCCTCCTCCACAACAGGTACAGGACTTACTCTACCTACAGCCTCTTTTTCGTTGGCATAAGGAGCCAACCTTTTTACTAAGGTTGGATGCGACGAAATCTTCTCTGCAAACCACTTCCAAAAACCACCATCGGTGCTATCTTGAGCAACAAATTCGGATACATTAACCATTTTATATATGCCTCTACCCGATGCCAATAATACAATTCCACTCTTTGCACCAGATGGACACAACGCATGTCCAATATTGTCGCAGGTGTATTCGCAGGCTCTGGAATAGGCTGAACCTAAAAATGGAACTATGCTAGAGGGCATCAACAGCAACTTTTTTAGCATGTGGTTTCGCTTGATATGTCCCAGCTCATGGCCAATTACGAATTCTAAAATACTCTTATCCTGCTGGTAATAAGTCTCCACCATTTCCGAATATAAAACCACATAGTTGCGCCCCATAAACTTTGTTGCAAAGGCATTTAGTACCCCACCCGACTGCATAATATACACCGTGGGTATAAACGCTAATTGAAGTTGCTCCGATTGAGTTACAAAAACCTTATAAATATCGGGGAACTGGGTTGCGGTTAACTTTACTGCATTTCCTCGGATGTAGCCAATCATTACACCAAACCGAAAGAACAGAAAAAGCACTATTAAAATGAGGTAGGTATACACCACATACATCGTTTTTGCCACTGAGCTATCGCTCTCAAACGACCACCAAATAGCCCAAACAATGAAATAATAAAAGGCAATGCTTATTATCAACTTAATAAAAAAATAGAGATTCTCTTTAACGCTTATTTGGTAATCGACTCTTGAATTCATGATTTTAGGTTTCTATTTCAAATTTATTGGGTAAAATATCAATTAACAGCTGTTGTGATCAACTTCGTTCAAGGGAGCTCCATTTTGCAAAACTATCTTATACAAACAAAGATCGAAGTTAGGCATAACTACATAATTTCAAAATGCGCTTCAGCAGCAATAAATACCATAGCCCTCCTAAACTCATTCATAATTAGCGCTTAACAAAACTTGCCTAACCCTAAAAAAAAATATCGTTGGTAAAGAAACCACAAAGGCAATATTCATCTACAAAATTTATCGATATACTGCTCAACCGTTTTCTCTCCCAGCTCGATTGCCTTTTGCCAATCCTTACATGCCTCCTCCCTCTTCTTCAGCTGAAGATAAGTATTACCCCTGTTGGCATAGATCGAACTTTTACTGCCATTTAACTTAGTTGCATAATTAAAATCGGAAAGGGCAAGATCGTACTTTGCCTGTAGGTTGAAGCAGATTCCCCTATTCAGATAGTACGCATACACTATTGGATAATCCTCACCATTAATTTTACTGTATTTTATGGCATGACTATAGTTGACAATAGCACTATCGATTACGCCTAACCGCTGAAAGGCGTTTCCAATGTAGTAGCATATTTCATCATCTTCCTGAAAAATCTTCCTTGCCCTTATAAGTTGATTTAGGAGCAATTCAAAATCGCCCGTCTTACTACATACTAAATTTAAGTTTACGTAGGAAATACGATTTAGAGAGTCGTAGGACAACGCAGTAATAATCTCCTGCTCTGCTAAATGAAAGTCGTTTTGCTTAATATCTTTTAATGCATTATTGATATAAAAATTAGATTTTTCGAAATCCTCGTAATTAATTTGGCTAAACAGATTTTCCGAAAGAGCTAAACAAATAAAAGCAACAAAATATACCTTCATAAATTTGGTGAAATTCACGTTTACAACTGTTTTTTTGTGTGGCTATCAAGTGAAAGATGAAACATTTCCTATAGGTGAATAGCAAAGGAAAGAAGTAGTCCCAGCACAACTAGCACGCTGAAACCTGCTATTAAAGGCTTTCGAATAGACCGATCGCCAAATGAGATCCCGTAAACCATCTTTAACAAGTTATTACTGGTGATTGCATTTAGCACCGCCATTACCAGAACCGCACTTTCGATGTTCCACTTACTTTGGAAGAGGTTTAGAATAAATGGATCGATGTCGGTTACCCCAACCACAAAGGAGAGTAAGTTAATGCCACCCGTTCCAAAATTATTGTTGATAATTCCGGTGATGGTGCCAAAGAAAATAAAAAGACCTGCAAATACTATAGCCGTTTTGAACTCCAGCGGATTAGTTTGCGATTTAAGAGTAATAGCTTCACCTTCCGACTTTGGCTTACCACGATGAAACTTTAGGAAGAAGAGGGCGATAACGATAGAAACGATAATAAAAACGGCAAACGAGGGTGCGAGCCTAAATGCAATATCCTTATTGAAGAATAGGGCGAGCAGGAATATGCGCAGGTACATCATGGTGGTGGCCAAAATAATGGCTGCAACCAACTTATTGCTCTCAGGCAACTCCTTACTCTTTCGGGCAAGAATAATGGTTGTGGCCGTGCTGCTGTAGAGGCCACCAAGTATTCCAGTTAAGATTATTCCCGAATCAGGAAACACAAACTTCTTGAGCAAGTAGCTGAGGTAAGATATGGCCGACACCGCCACTATGGCCATCCAGAATTTATATGGTGAAATGTTGATTTCGGCCGAAAAGGGCGTATCAGGAAGCAACGGAAGAATTACACCAGCTACCACCAAAAACTTTGCCAACGTAATGAACTCCCCGTTATCAAATTTCTTCGAAAATTGTAAAAGCGACTCCTTCAGCTCAGTGATGATTAACACAGACACCACCACGAGTATGACCATCCATGCAGGCTGCAAATACATCAAGGGCGCAAGGCAGTAGGTGATTAACGCAATCACGAGGGAGGTAAAACCAAAACGCTTCTTAATCTGTATTTTCTGATAGTAAAATATGCCAAGCAGCAGGGCAATTACCCCACCACCGCCAAGGAAGGGCGCTAAGTTTTGAGGACTGATAACGTAAAGGATAAAACCCAAAATTCCAATTACGGTAAAGGTTCTATCGGTGCCAAAGAGGCTCTCCATCTCCTCCTCTATGTGGTGGCGACGCTGCTCCAGTCCAATGAGAAGCGAAAATAGGGTTACCAGCACAAACTTGATAATGTCGGCCGGAATATGGTCAAAAATTTCAGTGGCACTTCCCATAGGTATAGTTAGTTAAAAGAAGAGCTATTTCTAATGCTATAAATATACCGAAATAATTAAAATCTAGGCTCAGAAGAAAAAGCCTACAGCAATTGCCTAAAGAATAGTCTTTTTATAAAATACATCCTCTTTAATCACAATCTTTTGCCACAAGTTTTTCACTCCCATCTGCCTGTTTTTGCATCACATAGCCATTTTCTAAAAAATAGCGGAAATCATTTCGTCCATTTAAATGCCACATCAGATAGCCATACTCGCATCTTGAAAGATTTCCCACGCTCCTCTCGGTTGAAATTAAAACTTTTAACTCTTCTCGATACCTTTTAGGTGAATGCACCAGCAACATATAGGGATGGAAACCCATACTTATTCCGGTTATCCGTTTAATTCTTGAGGTAGAGGGGAAGCCATACTGTTTTAGAATCCCAATCATTCTAATAGTATGAATGCTATCTATGGGCGTAATATAATTTTTCCATGCCAATTCCATGTTTGAAGGAGACAGCCCCATTGAATCAACAATGTGCTTTTGCACATCTCCATCCAGCTTTTCAATGCTATCAATCAGATGGCTATCAAAAGTCTGGTAATGAACGTATTTTCGAGTCGCCTGATCACAATTCCACATCATTCGCATCTCTTGCACAAGTTCGGCACCATCTTTTGCAAGCAAACTATCCTTCAATGGTTGAGCATTGGCTCCAAAAAAGAAAATCATCAAAGCAAAAAATACAGAATACTTCATCTTTTCGATTAAACAAACAATTACCTTTTTAAATACCGACAGTTTACCTCAACAAAACGAATTACTCTTTNTGAATAATGTTTAACATGTTAAACCTAATCCCCAACCTGTATAGCATCACTGTTANCCGGCTCTTCATATTGGCCATAAAGCTATGACCAACGAAAATTTGCAATGCGTATAGGCACAATTTCAACATCGATTTATTCTTCCGCTTACGGTAAACATTGTAATGAAAGCTATCAAATTGCTGCTGTATCTTCCTCTTTGAAAAATTGGGTAAATCCATCACGGCATACTGCCTTTCATCCTTAAAGCTAATTTTTCCTTTCAGTAATCCCAAAGNTTCACACATTTCATGCAAGCGAGTCCCTTTATAGGGGAAAAAAATAGAGGTAGCGTGCCAATCGGGCTGCAACTCCTGGTTTAGCTTAAGGGTATCTAGAAAATCGTTGTAGCTTTCGGTAGGTAAGCCAACTAGGTTAAACATACCAACTTTTACACCATACTTTCTTGCCGTATTTACCGCCCTTACTACCGTATCGTTCGAATAATACCTGTTCAAAATTTCTTTGCGTATCCTCTCGTTCCCCGATTCTAAACCAATTATTACAGAACCAAAATTGGCTTTTTTTAAACTTTTAAAGATGAGTTCAAAGTCCAAGGTATCATACACTCGAAGGTTCGCTCCAAACGTCAATTTCTTCTCTCGAGTGCAATTCAACTCGTAAAGTTCATCACAAAGTTCCAGTAGCCAAGGAATGTCTGCACCCAACGTTTCCACCTCGAGGAAGTACTCCGTAATGGAAGGAAATCGACCTGTTAGATAGTTTAACTCTGCAATAATATTTTTGGAAGATCTCATTCTTACATACTTTCCCGACGCAACCTTCTTAATTATATGGTTACAGCAATAGGTACAGTTGTATGGACATCCTCTTCCAAGAAGCACCGTTAATCTACTGTTGGGTTCAAAAATTAACGACTGCCAAATATCGCGATCAACAAAGGGAAGGCGATCTAGATCCTGAATAAACTCCCTCGTCTCATTCTGAATGACACGGCCATCCTTTTTCATCCAGAGATTGGCAATTTGGGTAATATCTTCATTGCGCTCCAGCCTACGTGCCAACTCCGTAAGTGCAAATTCCCCCTCTCCAATGCACAGTGCATCAAAAATGTCTAAGTAGCGGATATCGGGGCTAACGGTAACATGAACGCCTCCCAAAACGGCAAAAACATGGTGCCTATCCCTTACATATTGGGCCATCGTCTCAATGAAATCGTATTCGGAATACACCGAAGAGTAGCAGACTATACCGTAAGATTTTTCTTGAATTTTTTTTTCCAACATGGAGTAATTCTGCCTCCCATACTTTCTGTCGAGAACCAACAAATCGGTTTGATGACCACTATTTTTTAGCACGGAAGATAGTTGCGCAATGCCAAGTTGAATGTCCTCCTGCCCTTTCAACGGCTTCTCTTGAATGATCGATTTTTGTATTGAATAGATAAAAAGTATATTCATTGTAACGGGATAACATTATAGTGATATTCTTGTCCTGAATATGGACAGTTTTAAAAACAAGGATAAAAGTAAAAACTATCTTGGGAATTAATCTACTATCAGGTGCAATTTGTTACCCGCTTGGCTCTATATCAATACCTGATTCAGTATATTGAAATCATCACGTTCAGCGTCTATCACAAAATAGATAGTCGTGCAATCAATTGCTAGTTAACCCAAAAATAAAAGTTTGGCAGCCTTTTTAATTGGCTCGATATATGGTTACCTGCTTATTTTGAGATGGAAGGCATGGTGAACTTAAATTCGGTTCTAACTCCTTCAACGCTTTCAACCCAAATGCTACCACCGTGCATCTCAACAAAATCTTTACAAAGCAATAATCCAAGTCCCGTACCTTTTTCTCCTGCCGTACCAACTGAGGAGTGAAAATGTGAAGGATCAAACAACTTTTCAATATCCATTGGTTTAATTCCTATACCATTATCAGCCACAGTAATTACTATCGTTCCATCTTCTTTGGCAGCATAAACCATAATATTACCACCGGTATTGGTGAATTTGATGGCATTCGAAATAAGATTACGGAGAACGGTTTTCAACATTGCAACATCCGCAATTAAATAAATATTCTCCTCTGCAAATTTTTTAATGGTGATCTGTTTCGTAGAGGCAGCTTGCGCTAAGCCGTCCACTACCACATCACAAACAGCTAATAAATTTAACTTTTGTGGATCAAACGGCAGCTTTCCCGATTGCGCTCTCGCCCAGAATAAGGTATCCTCCAGTAAATTAAAGGTACTTTTTGCCGATTCGTTAATAATCTTTACCTGCGACTTTATAGTAGCCATATTGTAAACGTCAATATTTTCGAGCAACAGCTCCGAAAATCCAAGCATTGAATTAAAGGGTGTTTTTAAATCGTGGGCTAGAATAGAAATAAACCGATCCTTATCGACATTTAACTCCTTCAGCTGATTATTCAAATTGATCAACTCATCCTGTTCCTGTTTACGTTTAGTAATATCGGACGATACACCAATTAATGCAATTGGATTGGAATTCTCATCATACACGATTGATGTTGAAAGACTAACCAGAAATTCACTTTCATCTTTTCTTACATTCAACAGCTCTCCCTTCCAACCGCCTTTTAAGGTATACGTCAACACATTTTCGACCATACCTTCGTTGACGCTGGGGGAGGTAATAATGGAAATATGTTTCCCAACCAACTCGCTCTCGCTATAGCCATAAGTCTTTATGAAGGACTCATTTACAAATATGATGTTGTTCTCCGTATCGGTGATACTCACACAGTCAGAGATGCTTTTCAGCGAATTTGCAAGCATTTTAATGTTTCGTTCAGCATGCTTTTGCTCGGTTATGTCCTTAACAAAGCCCAAGTATTGATTATCATCAATTTCTACCGCACTCAGCTGACCAATAAAGGTAGAGCCATCTTTCCGTAGAAAGGTAAGTTCCCATGAATGTTTACCTGTAGATTGTAAAATAGATAATGCCGACTTAAGTATGGCTGAATCTTCGTGAATGGATACTTGGGAGGCATGCATGGTTAGAATCTCTTCGCGCGAATAGCCTAAAAGCGAGCAGGCAACTTTGTTAACATCGATATAAAAACCAGCAGAATTTATCACAAAAACCCCATCGGGTGCACTTTCAACGTAGCTACGAAATTTGGTTAAAAGCACCTCGGCACGCTGCCTCTCGCGGGTATAATGCCTGTGGACAAAACGAACAATCAGGTAAATGAATATGGAGGAGTAAAGTGCAGTTAAAAAGCTATCGAACCAATGGTTTGTTTCAGATGGGATTTTAACAATTAAGTCCGGCCTTAAAAGCTGAATGAGGTAAACCGCCACAACCAGCAAAAGAAACAACGAAATAACATATTTCTTTATCCTATATGGAACAATCAAAAGAGCCATTATAAGAATGACAAAGGCAATCATCATGTCCGGTCCATTAATACCCCCATCGAACACCCATATGATAAAAATGCCCAAAAAGGAGACAATAACCATGGGGATTTTTAGGGGTTCTATGATATTTTTAAATCGAACAAACCAGTAGATGGTAAGAACGGAGCCAAGCAATACAAGGTTAGTGATTAGGGCTACCTTAGAGGGTGAAATAACTAAAACGATGGTTGAGGCTACAATGCTAATCACAATGGCGAGCACCATAGCAGAAAGGAAGAGCCGATTTTCTAGCGAGAGCATCTTATCCTCTGCCGCCAAATAACTAAAGGCCTTACCAATTCTATATTTTATCATTTTAATTCAATTACCATCACTTCAAGCACAAATAGAAATCAACCGATTTAAATACCAACCAAAATTCGTTGGATAAAATTTTCTCTTTCTCTATCCACCTGCTACTAATAGTTCGAGCACTTCTTTAACCTTTGCCAAAACAAACCATTAAGGGTCTACCAAAACTAATGGAAACTCGGCGAATGTAGCCTAATTATAGCTCTATGCACCCAACTAATTGTGAAGATATATCAATGCTTTATTGAGTTTAGTAAAAATGATCATTAAGGGAAAGAAAATTTGAACCCGGCATGTGGGATTTGCCAATATGCTTATAAATAGGTGAATCGCTATTTCAAAAAATTTTCATCTAGATATTTCTGAAAATCATCTTTGTATTGATCGCTTATAGGAATGTATACATCCTTATCGAAAACTATACGATTGCGCTCTATGGTCTGAATTTTATCTAGATTAACAATATATGAGCGATGAACACGCATAAAACTTTTAATAGGTAAGTTTTCCATAATTTTGCGCATGTTCAATAACGCCATAATTGGCTTTTCATTAACTTGATGAATACGTATATAATCGCGCATTCCCTCAATATATTTAATGTCGTCTAGATTTATGCGTACAATTTTATATTCCGTCTTTATGAAAAGAAACTTGTCGTCGTGCTTAATAGTTGCGGACTGTTCTTGTGAAAAATACCGTTCTTTAGTTCTTTCAACAGATTGCGAAAAGGCAGCAAATGAAATTGGTTTTATCAGATAGTCGGCTGCATCTACCTGAAATCCTTCCACCGCAAATTCTCGATAAGCAGTGGTAAATATTACTTTTGGCGGATTGGTAAGTGATTTTACAAAATCCATCCCAGATAAATCGGGCATATTAATATCGACAAACATCAGGTCGACGTCGTTTTTCTGAAGGAACTCTAATGCATCTATCGCACTTGCAAAACTATTTAGCAAGGTTAAATACGGTAGCTTTTCAATATAACTGACTATTTGCTTAAGAGCCAATGGCTCATCGTCTATTGCAATACAATTTAACATATCGGAATAGCTAGGTTAACTTTAAAAATTCCATCTTCATTATTGATTTTCAGCGTGTAATTATTACCAAATAGGAGTTCAAGCCGTTTTCTGGTATTCTCTATACCAATACCTGTGTTTTTATCTTGTTTAATTTTCTGATGAATGCTGTTTTCAACCTTAAAAACAAATTGGCCGTTGCTAACATTAACACAAATATGAATAAAAGAGGGTGATTGGTAACTAATACCGTATTTAAATGCATTTTCGATAAACGAGATGGATAATAAGGGTGGGATTTGTATCTGTGGCAATGTATCTGGAATTTGCAGCTTTAGGTCTACTTCGTCGGTGATCCTCAATCTCATTAAATTTACATAGCTCCTTGTAAAATCCATTTCCTGTTTTAACGATATCCTTTGCGATTTCGACTCATACAACATATAATCCATCATTTGCGAAAGTTTAATGATAGCATCTTTGGCTTTCTCCCTATCGATATCAATCAATGCATGAATGTTATTCAACGTATTCATAAAAAAGTGGGGGCTTATCTGGTTTTGCAGGAAGGCCATTTTATTGGCAATGCTTTCCCGTTCGGCCTTTAGCTTATTTTGTTCGGAGACCATCCACTTACTGAAAAACATTAGCCCGGAATCGAATCCTACAAGTAAAATACTGATGATAATCAGATTTGCAATTGGAGGGATAAATTCACTCGGTCCATTTTGCATTGGAGTCCCAAACCCCTGAGGACGACCATCTGCAGGTGGAAGCTGAAAATCCTCGGGATGAATAGGGCGCTCTGTATACTGAAGAATAAACAAAATTGTTGAAAAAAGTGTGATGATCCCGACAACAGATATAAAATAAGCTATCCTCTTTTCTTTTAAAAAAAGGTAAGGCATTAAAACAAATCGGTTTAACACAAAAATGATAAGTACAACGCTGTATTCTTCCCAGATTTTGAAAATATGAGGCCATTCAATATTTTCTTCGGAATTGCCAAATAGTACAGGAATTGCAAAGAGCAATAACCAAACCAACGCTACCAGCAATAGCTGGACACGTTCTGCTTTATGTGTAAAATTTTTTATCATATTAAGTCCTCATAAATATACTACTAATTCTCTGCGAATTAAATACTTGTTTTTCAAAGTTCATTGACCCGACATCGCCCTTGTAAATATCTAGTATAATGTCAATGTTCATGGTTCATGTCGGAATAAATCAGGCGGCAATGGCTACCAAGGTATTCGATTATCACTAGCAAAGCTTCTAACCTTATTTCAGTGCTAAAAAATCACAATTGCTGTTTGTGTATCAAGCTTAACTTATGTAAGTCAGAAGCGTCTACTAGCGATTATTGACAAACGTTTAAATTTACCTTTAGGCCAATGCAGCCTGCGTAAGCTTTTACTTTTTCATTGTGAAGAACCAAGTTAAATATCATTATCCATTGCAGCGTCTGTATCAATAAGCTAAATTACGTCCAACTGCCTTTCAAAAAGTATTAGCTTGGCATATTCCACATCCAAAACATCCCGTAATTGAATTTATGGCCACGCCAAATTTTTTATTGCAGGTATAAATTTACTGCATTGTTTCTCGATTGAACATGGGTTTTAAGCACGTCAACAGCTGAATCGAATTGGCTATCGTTGTAAATATAGGTGTAGCCAGGCTCTTCAAGATATGCATAATCTTTTAACAACTCATAATAGGTTGAATAAGTACTAATCATATCAGCAGGAATGAATACTTCGTCGATAAACTGTTTTAAGTAGGCTTTGTAAAGAGCGTTGTACTTGGGCTGGGCAATAATGTATTTTATCAAGGGCCAGCCGCTGCTTACCTCGCTCATCGAAAAACTTAATGCCAACCCCTGTTTCCCTGTTTGAAATGCTTCGTTGTTATCCCAGGGAATCCATGTCAATAGTCCATTTTCCGGATTATTATACAAGAAATAATTGTGAGACATATTACCATAGGTATCCCAATTTTGGATTACGGTATTTGCAGCCAGCCATTTTAAAAAAATGTCAACGTTAAACACCTTTTCCAGATTTTTTTTCCAAGTTTCAGTATCGGAGGTGCGCAATGAACTGTTTATAACATCATACAGTGCTCTAACATCAGAATAATCGGCTAAATCTTCATTGGTTTTTAGATACAGCTCATCGGTATCGAAAGTACCGGAAGCAAATGTGGCGGCATCACCATCAGGTTTGTAAAGGTTTCCGGTAGCTTGTGCAAATTGTGTTTTATAGCCAGTATCATCCATTTCTTCCACCAAGGCGTAAACACCATAATATTTTGAACCACTACCATAGTCGATATAGACTACACAAAAAGCGGTTTGAGATGATGCCAAACCAAATTTTCGGAATAGATCGGCGCCTACTTTTTCGCGCATTAGCGAAGGATCGTCAAAGTTATTATTCAGGTTTAGCTGCTTAAACCCGTAGAAGCGCTGATTTTTTATAGCTGGATAATCATCCTCAAATTCATCGAAATCGAGTTTAAGAGAAAGCTTATTATTTCCCGACTGGTAAGCCGACAGCAGGCTGGAGTTGCCTTTGTATCGAATACCAACATGATACCACTCTGTGCCATTAAAATAAAATGAGCAGGGCACAAACATAGGATCGGAAATTGTGGCGGTTTCTCCGGGATGACCTCCACTCGAACTTAAAACGGAGGCTAAGTTCGACTGCATGGCCGACCACTTATCACTGCTAATTTTTATGTCAAACCGCAAAACCTCATTCTGGTTAAAAATCACCCCGTAATTCAGCTCCGCACCGTTACCATGAGTGACATCATTCCAATCGGAATAATCGGTCGTATCAGTAATTACCTCGTCATTTTCAACTATTAAATCTTCGTCGCGGCAAGCGCTGAATAATAGAAGAAGAATGGCTGCTGTTATCAGGCAAACTTTTTTCATGGGAATCTTTTTAGAGTTTAATTTTATAGCCAAGTCCAACTATATGCTTGTTCAGATATTCCTTATAGTAGTAATCGAATTTATAAGATGCACACAGGTAATTGTTTTTGAATATTTTATAGTCAATTCCGGCAGAATATCTCATCTTATACATACCACCAACACTCCCCAGCTGCTGAAAGGCTTCCACTGCAATTTCTGGGGTTAACTTGCATTTGGGAATATTATAATCGAACGAAAATTTGTATCGAAGAAATTCTTCGTCAGTAATCTCATCGTCAGCATTGTTTGCATATCTTATTCTAAAGCTGGGATTAAAGCGCCCCAATTTTTTCTCAACTTTTGCTGAAAAGGTATACTGATTAAAATACTCCGTATCCTTTTTCTTTCGCGGATTAATAACATACCGATAGGTTCCTTCAAGCGCCACATATTTTTCAGGTTTGTAAGTTAACCCTCCCTCGAAAAGACATTTATTGAGATTGAAACGCTCGTTGAACCGCATTTCCGGCATAAAGCTAACCTCCAGCTTTTTAGTAAGCTTGTAACTCAAATCGAGTGCGGAGCGGTATTCGAGTTCATTGCTCACATCCTGTGCTTGTGCCAAGTGTGTTGTTAGAAACACAATCAACACAGCCATGATTTTTACCATTGGCTTAACCGCAGGATAGCCACAATCATTAGGGAGCTGAAGGCTATTGAATCTATTTTTCCCATTTATCATCATGGTAATTTGAATTAATATTAGTGTTTCCCGTTTACATCATAATAAAGAATAATATCGGCCACATCCTTTAGAAAATCGATTTTTACAATTTCGTAACGACTAATATCGATTCCGGTACGAGCCTTTAAATCAGCCAACAAAACATCTTCCTTTTGCGTGTGTATGTTTTCAATCTTTTCGTAAATTAACTTTATCGACGCTTCCTGCTTTAGCATTAATCGTTTTTCGAGCAACCATAATCCAAAAACAATGGCTGCATTTGTAAAGGCGAGTTCAACATAGCTTACCTTTTTGCTGGCCAGTGCATTTATTACTGAAATTCCGATTACAATAAATAGGTAAGTCATTTCTTTAATCGGAATAGCATCGGTACGGTAGCGTATAATCCCGAAAATGGCAAAAAGTCCAAGGGCAAATCCCAACTCAAGTTTTACACTATTTAATAAAAAGCTCAAGAGAAAAACAATCATTGCAACCGATATAAAGCTGAAGTAGAAATCTTTACGCTTACTGGTGCGTGCATATATAAAATGTACCACCAGAAAAATTACGATTAGGTTTAACGAAAATCGAAGCAATAACTCCAAGAAATCAGCAGTATTAATCACTTTAATATCTAGTAACCTAAAGTTTTCTTCCCAGGCGGTGAATCCGCTGAATAACTCCGTTACTGCATTGATAGTACCAACTATAGTTTCCATAATCTTTAATGAATTAATAATTTAAAACGGCTACACTAAATTCGCTGCACAGGTCTTTTCTATCATCCTCATTTTTTGCTTGAAGGCATTCTTTTTAAGATAGGAATCGGTGTAGGCTCTTCCAATGCAGTATTTACTAAACCCAGAAGCCTTTATTCGCTGGTCACGCATAAACAAACTCAACGGTGAATTAACGGGCACGCCATCCGATTTTATTTCAACAATAACTAGCTCGGAAAGATGCTTTTGATTGGAACTGGTTTCGAAGTGCAAATTAAAATCAACCGTACAGCGTTCGGTATAATTCTTGTTTACCAGCGTAACACGTAAAAATTCATTTGTCAGCGAAGGGACTAAATCCGCTACGGAAAAGGGAGTATATTGTCGCAAAAAAGCATCTTCAGCTTCGTTGAAACCATGCTGATTCAACGGTGTGATGACGCGTCTTTTAATGGTACGTCCTTTATTGTTGCTGAATTTTACTTCCAAAAAACTTATTCCGCTGGATACATAGCTTCTTCGTCGGATCTTGTATCGGTTCAACTTTCCGTTATGGTGTGCTATATACATACTATCCGAAAGAGTATCGAAATATTCTGTGAGGTAGGGTAGTTCAGTAATACCGTTGATGGACAGAATAAAATAATTTGGTTGAATCGAATGAAACATCTCGGCTAGGCTCCTGCGATGAAACCAAAACTTTGTGTCGATACGATTCATCAAGCACACCTTATCCATCTCTTCGAGTCCAATTAAATCATAACCAACCGTATCCATTGTATTCGTTTTTATTTTGTTAGCATCCATAAATAGCAATCTGCCCTACACGTTTCGAATTTAACCGCGCTTTTGAGAAGAACCTTGCTTCTTGATATACTTCTCATATTTAATAACTTGCTCCTCGGTTAACTCAGCCTTTACCAGTTTTTCAAGGTCTCTGTCCAAAGCCTCCATCTCTTCCCTTTTTGGTCGGCTATTGCCCGATGTTTTTGCTTTTACCTGAGTAAAATGATCTTTGTACAGCGCAATTACTTTTGTTTTCTGGTCGATGCTCAACGCAACATCATTAGCCAAATCGGTTACCATTTTTTCGATTTGCGTGTCATTGGGCACTGGAGGAGGACCTTGTTGTCCACCCTGACCACCACCTCCGGGTTGTGCAAAAGTTAAGCTACATGTTAACATGAATGCGATTGCCAAAATTGTTGTTATTGTTTTCATACCTATATGTTTTTATGATTATACTGCCGTAAATGTATTTGCTCAAGCTCCCTTTCGAAAATGCAATCGACAGTTCGGGATATTTTATCGACAAACTTATACGGATATAATGCAAATAGTTTAAAGGCACAAAACGTTGGCAATTTGAACGATTGGGCGATTGCAGCATGCTTGCAATATTGATTGGACCATACTCCAATACTCCTTACCCCCGATCGGTTTGATGTGCTGATGCGGCTAAATGGCAACCCACCCAAGCACAAGATAGCTCCCAAAAACAGCTACGGCCGGAAGCGTTTATCCACCAGCTAGCCCAAAAAAAATAGAAAAACCTCGCTAGGTGCAGTACCCTTGGCCCAAGGGTGGGGGTAATAGGATGTAGCTTAACAGGGACTCATCGCTCGATGGTGCAGATTGCTCAGATGGCTATGTATTGGTAGCTACCAATAATTTAATCTGGGATAATACTCCAACCCTACTTGTTTGTATATGAAAAAACCTATTTACTATTGCCCAACTTGAGCCATTTATACAACCTGTGTTGGGGAAAAGAAACAAGCTATGGCAAACAGAAAAACCAATTGTAAATGGAACAATTTTTTGGACATCGATAATTACCGGGCAAGACTATATGCGCTGTAATTGCAGCTATATTGCTATATCTTTTTTATCCGGTTGTCCAATTTTACCCCTACCAAACAATTATCGGTATCAACTTTTCAGGTGTAATGGTAATAGCATCAACCGGGCAATACATGTGAAACAAATGACAAATCTGGCAGCCGACAGGATATTTAATATCAACTTTCCATTTACTGTTTAAGCGGAATACATCGGTGGGATATATTTACACATACCCACACCCGATGCAACCGTTTATACTATTGATAACTATTTTGATTTACTTATAATTGGTTCCCAATATGATTACGCCAAATTAAGTATATCTAACAGAGCTTGTGCCTGCGCTTCAGTAATTACGATATTCGAAGCCGCAAAATTGGCTACGAGTTGAGAGGCCGTTGGTGCAGGAGGACCTCCAATTATTGTTGCCAAATTTTCAGCAGTAACTGTAATACCTATAGTTGCAAGGTAATTAACGCCTGAGGAGAAATCTGGTGTGCCACCGCCTCCGTTATCTACAATACCGTCAGGAAAAGAAACAACACGATTCAAATTAATACAGCTTGGATCGCCACTCGGTGTTTTTGTCACATTACCACTGCGAACCAGTCGCACATAGTTGTAACGATGAATTTCTAGGTCTTGATCTGAAAAATTTGCTTCCGATTTAGGGGTAAAAACAACTGAGCCTGCTCCGTGCAAATCACTACCTTCCGGATCGGTGTTATAGCCTGCAGCCAACACCCATGCATAAACAGTACCATGGTCTACTGCGCCATCGCTACCTTCTACAGGGTTGGATGTACTTGACCAGTAAAATGGATAATCGACTTGACCTTTTATATTGGTAAGCTTTGTAAGGTTGAAATAGGTTGTGTTCATGGCAGGGAAAACTCCGGAGTAATCGGCTATACTCTGTAGTTCCTTAGCATTTGGCAAACGCCAATCATCGTAACCGGCAACTGTAGCGCTTTCAGCATAGGCCAGAGCATCCTTCCAAAGAAATCCCTCTCCGCTGTCGTCCTTAGACCACATCAGTCCGGTAGCTTTATCGGTAATTGTTTTATCACCATTGTCAACAAAATCGTTAACACCGTAAGATGTATTTCCGCGTACAGCACGTACGAATCTATTACCACTCATCGCCTTGATATGTCCAGTCCAGTCGTTAACAATGAATGAGGGATCACCTATCACCTGTTCGTTCTGATATTCATCTTTAACCAGGTAGCGATTGCTCGACCATGAATGCTGCTGACGAGCGTCGGTACCATCACCAACTAGGTGAAAGTAGTCGGTATTTAACCATGGCCAACCTTGCGCGAAATCTCTGATAGACCACAACTCTTTAACGCTAGGTAAGCGCCAGTCGGTGTAGCCCCCAGTGGTTAAGGTGTCGCAGTAGTTTGAGGCCTGTGCCCATGACATGGAAAACTTTGAGACTTCCTGCGACCAAACTAGACCAGTGACATTGTCGGTGATGGTGCCGTTGCCGTTGTCGGTGTAGCTGGGGGAATTTCCAGTATATTGTGCATCCTGTCCGTAGTATGCCTCTCCTTCTGCAGGAGGGGTGATTTGTGTGAGATTATCGTAAGTTAATCCCTGGTGGGTATCCACAATGGGATATGTAAGGACAGAATTGGTACTGGTGCTAACAACGCTATCTTTAGAGCAACCACTCAGAAGCGAAGTTGCCATCAATAAAGAAGAAAACAAAATCACCCCTACTGGTTTCGGTGCATGAATTGATTTCATAATTTTAAATTTAAGGTGAATACTTTAAGATTTTACAAATGAAATACGTTGCTAATGAACGCTATCTCTGTTTTTGTGGTTGTTGTTTACTTTTTTCTTTCAACCATGCTTCATACTTGCTTGTTTGCTCCTCGGTTAACTCAGCCTTTACCAATTTTTCAAGATTTCTGTCCAAAGCCTCCATCTCTTCCCTTTTTGGTCGGCTATTGCCCGATGTTTTTGCTTTTACCTGAGTAAAATGATCTTTGTACAGCGCAATTACTTTTGTTTTCTGGTCGATGCTCAACGCAACATCATTAGCCAAATCGGTTACCATTTTTTCGATTTGCGTGTCATTGGGCACTGGAGGAGGACCTTGTTGTCCACCCTGACCACCACCTCCGGGTTGTGCAAAAGTTAAGCTACATGTTAACATGAATGCGATTGCCAAAATTGTTGTTATTGTTTTCATACCTATATGTTTTTATGATTATACTGCCTNAAATGTATTTGTTCAAGCTCCCTTTCGAAAATGCAATCGACAGTTCGGGATATTTTATCGACAAACTTATACGGATATTATGCAGATAGTTTAAAGGCACAAAACGTTGGCAATTTGAACGATTGGGCGATTGCAGCATGCTTGCAATGTTGATTAAACCATACTCCAATACTCCTTACCCCCGATCGGTTTGATGTGCTGATGCGGCTAAATGGCAACCCACCCAAGCACAAGATAGCTCCAAAACACAGCTACGGCCGGAAGCGTTTACCCACCAGCTAGCCCAAAAAAAATAGAAAAACCTCGCTAGGTGCAGTACCCTTGGCCCAAGGGTGGTGGTAATAGGATGTAGCTTAACAGGGACTCATCGCTCGATGGTGCAGATTGCTCAGAGTCATATTTATAAGCGGCTGGCAATTATTAATTTTATATACGATTCTGGAGTCAAAACACCTATTTCGCTTTTACTAAAATCCTTTAAATTTCGAGTCAGAATTACATCTATTTCTCCATTTTTCATTGCTGCAAAATTCTGCAAGCTATCCTCAAAATTTTTAAATTCTGAACTAAGTGCATTACTAACAACTTCTTTATCCATCAATAAGACATCTGTAATCATTAGTAATTGTTTAAGATTTCCAATCACTTTATCATGTCTGGCAGTTTGTCTAAGCAGATAATAAACATTGCTATAAATAACAGGTGTCACATATCCTTTGATTTGATTACACTCACATAATCCCATCACTTGAGCTGCATATTCAGCAAATGGTTGCCTGTCAAAGAAAAAGTCTAAAATTACATCGGTATCAATTAATACGTTATCCATCTATAAGTATTTTTCTGATAACCCTTTTGATAACTCCTTTTTATAGTCAAAATCTTTAGGTGCTTTAAACGCGCCTCTCAACGAAGATGTAATAGGTGTAGAATCTATCACCCGAGTGGTATCTTCATTAATCATAACTTTTAGATAATTTTCAATTATATCTGAAAGGCTTCTACCTTTGTCCTTTGCATATCTCTTTGCTTTATCAATCACTGAGTGCTCAATAGTTAATGTTAGTTTGGTATTCATGGCACGTCGCTTAAATGTCAATTTACACGTGTAAAATTACTACAAACAATTTGTCCGTGCAAATATTTATCAGATTACACGTGTCTTTGTTTTGCTTGCCGATAACGATTGGCGGTTTGTGAAGATCCGGCGGTTTGACATCTACAACCCCACCACCAAGCGGCACCTCGCCCTGCAGCTGACGGCGGAAGGGCAGCCCAGCACCGTAGCAGAAAGGAAGAGCCGATTTTCCAGGGAGAGAGTCTTATCCTCGGCAATGAGATATCCATACACCTTACCAATTCTACTTTTTGCCATCTTGCAACAACTTACTTACTCCCGATAACAGTCTTCCAACTTTTCTGCGAAAAAATAATTTATTGATTCGCCGGACAACTATTCCATTCTACTTTGAGATACCCGTTACCATTTAACGTAATCGCTACTGAAATAGCCCAATATTAAACAATTATATGATTACCAAGAGCCTATTTATAAACTTGCCGAATGTAAACTAAATCTGGCTCCATTCCTTACCCTGTAGATCCGCTTCATCAATCGTCAGCCCGCTTTGGTAACAATGAAGCATTAGCCATTCTTTTCGCAGTGGCTGACACTATTTGCCTACTTGAATAGTTGGATTCGTTGAACTTTTACAAACAGCACTTGTGCACCTCCCTCCGGCTAAACCTTCCTGTCGGAAATGCTACCGCTTTATAATTGCTTATCGACTTTTTCTTACAGGATAACGACTCCTAACTTGAACCTATTAATCTCCAAATAATCATGATCCGCACTACCTTTTAATATTTTTCAATGCGAAAGCACGATCCTCCATCCGTTTGCACATCAAAAACAATCCATTTTAATAACAGATCCTAGGTTCTGTTTACATTTTCCTTAGGTAGCAGTTCAAGATGGATTATGCTTTACTTAAAGTGCAAAAAAAACACAAATTTAAAACTAACTATAACCACCTGAATATTTGATTATTAAAGAAATGTGTTTATCCTATTTTGGTAAATAAAAGAAATAATTAAACAATCATAAAACCATATTATTCTTACTGTTACATGTTTTTGTTCATTTTTTTTAATATTTATATGAACATTTTTGATGGTATAATGGTTACTATGGTATAAATCAATAAACTCAAGAAAATGAAAACAAAAATGCGATTTTTACTTATTGGAGCACTTTTGGCCTCCGGAGTAGTTCTTTCATCGTGCGAAAAGGATAGCAGTAACGATACTCCAAAGTCCAATACCATTACCGATGTGGTACTAGCAAATCCTGACTTTACAACGCTCAAAGCAGCTTTGGTAAAAACAGGTCTAGATCAAACGCTAATGGGTTCAGGCGAATTTACTGTATTCGCGCCGACCAACGAAGCCTTTGCTGCACTCTTTACCCAGCTGGGTGTTTCCGGAATTTCCGATCTTAGCTCCGAAACTCTTACTCCTATTCTTCTATACCACGTTCTGGGAACAAAGGCCGTTTCTACAAGCTTACAAACAGGCTATGTTTCTACCATGAGCATGGGTAAGGGCGGTAAGTATGTATCGCTAAAAGTTACCGTAGCCAACGATGTAAAGCTTAATGGCAATGTGAACGTTACACAAGCCGACATTATGGCTAGCAACGGAGTGGTGCACGTTATCGATAAGGTGTTGCTTCCCCCAACCGTGGCCGATATTGCCAGCTTCGATGGTTCATTTACAACCCTAGTTTCAGCCCTAGCTGCCAACGATTTAGTAGGCACCTTGAGCAATCCCGAGGGAACCTTTACCGTATTTGCTCCAACCGATGCAGCCTTCAGCGCATTTGGAACCCTTCCCAACGATCTTATGCCCGTTCTGCTATACCATGTGCTCGGCCAAATTGTGTATAGCGATCAGATTTCCACCGGTTACGTGGGTACCTTAAGCACCTACATGGATAACCCCATTTCGCTCTACATCGACAAAACCTCCGGCGTAAAGCTCAATGGTGATGTAAACGTAACGGCAGCCGATATCGTGGGAACCAACGGCGTTATTCACGTTATAGACAAGGTGCTCGTACCGCCAACGGTTGTTGATTTGGCCATTGCCAACCCCAACCTATCGACCTTAGTGGATGCAGTGGTTAAGGCTCAGCTGGCTGAGACATTGAGCGGAGCAGGTCCATTCACCGTATTTGCGCCAACCAACGCAGCTTTCTCGAGCCTCTTTTCCAGCCTTCAGGTATCGGGTATTGCCGACCTAACAGCGCAGCAGCTCAGCCCCATTTTACTTTACCACGTAGTTAGCGGTAACGTGCTCTCTACGGCACTTACTACCGGAAGCGTGCAAACCTTGGAGGGTAGCCCAATTCAAGTNGCAGTGGGCTCGGGTGTANCCATNAANGGAACAACCAACGTTGTACTAGCCGACATTCAAGGCTCAAACGGTGTGGTGCATGTGATTGATCAAGTGCTACTTCCACCAAATAAATAATCATTCATTGATTCNCCAATCAAAAGAGGGTGCCATTTACTTGGCACCCTCTAATTATTTAGTCAAAAACATTTTATTTTGAGTCAACGTTCCGCGTATTTGTTGTGTTTGGGAGTTTGAAACGTTTTCTTGTACCGCGATAGTAAAGCTAACAAAAAGCGTTAAGAACTCCAAATGCGTCATCAGCCAAAATGCAATTAACTAGCTGTTAGCGGTTCGGCTTTATTTTTACCTTCCTTTTTTGTCTAATATTTTTGTTCATCAATTGATTTTGTGATTTCTGATTTAACTTTACCAGTATGTTCGGTAGTTTTTGATTCGATAAGCATAATTAAGCATTCTTCTTTAGATGAGATTCTGTGATTTATTCCTTTTTTTACAACATAAAAATCACCTTTTCCCATAATAAAATCTTCATTACATTCAATTTCCATTAACAATGAACCTTCAATGATGTAGAACAATTCGTCTTCGTTCTTGTGGTTATGCCAAGGAACTTTGTTCCCCTTTATTTTTGCTACCTTAATATATTGGTCATTTACTTCTCCAATTATTCTTGGTGAAAAATATTTATCAACATTTAATAGTTCGCTTTTTAAATTCATCTTTTAAACAGTTTGCATTTTACAATTTTGTCCTCCTTTTTGGCAAGGTAATAAAGAACAATACCAATAATTAATAGAAATGATGCCGTAAAAATTGAACCTTCAATCCCAAGTGCACCTCCTGTTAATAATTCAGGACCTGTAAATTTAGATTGAATAATACTGCCCATATCATTTGTCCCTGTGAGATTGGAGCCATAAAAAGGCTGAGCAAAATTCCAGCCTAAATGGAAGAAAAAAGGCAGCCATATTCTTTTAGTATATATAAACATCATGGCCATAGTAAATCCCCAAATCAAGTAAAAGAAAAAACTAAACAGGTCGGAATTGGGATTAAAAATGTGTTGAAGTTCTACTAACATTGCAATGACAATGGCTATATGTGTACCTAACCAATTTTCTATCTCTCTTACGATTAGTCCTCTATGAAACAAATCTTCAACTAAAGCAGCAATTATTAATACAGTGAAAAACATTGCTGAGTAGTGAGCTGTTGTAATACTAATAGCCTGATAGTGCCCTAATAAGTATATAATGAAAATTGATAATGAAATTGTCAAAAAACCAAAAATAAAGCCCCCAAACATTTCTTTAGGTAAATGTCTTATGGATAGTTCGCTAATTTTTCTTTTATCATATAAACGGAAAAAATAGTAATAGCTAACTAATAATAGTATAGAAGAAACACAATGAATAATTGGGTTAGCAATATTTTTATCTTGAATAATGCTATAAAAAAATGGTTTTAATACAAAGTTTTGAATTACTACAAATAGTGAAAAGCAAAAAGTAATTCCCAAAATAATTTTTGTAATTGGGAAGTACAATATTTTTTTGATTGATTGTTTCATAATTGATTTGACGAATAGATTGTTAATTTGTTACAAAATAGTAGTCAATTATACAGAACGGTTTTAATGTGTAATTTTTCAATGACACATTTGTTTTTTTAAGTTAAATTGTTTTCTATCTATTATCATCAGTGCGTTTCAAGTTTGGGATGTCGTTGTTTCAAGCTGACCGCTAACGGTCGGGGCTATGCGACGCTGGGGAATTCGAAGCTACTTTCTATCAACATACACCAAAGTTATAAAAAAAGACGTACATTTGACGTAACCACTTAAACCCCAGTGGCGTATGAGCCCTTGTTATAGCCAGTTTTTTTTATTCCAAACATTCCACCATTTTTTAGATTGTACTTTTTCTGTTTGAACATGTTGTTTTTCAATTTTATATTCCTCTAAGAGTTTCCCATCAAAGTCAAATTTATATCTAAAATAATCCCAATCGGTTGCTAGAATATAGTTATCATAGATGACGAAATCATCAATTGCTTCTGCTGTTACCCAAATATCACGACCACTTTGTTGCCAAACTATTTGTCCTTTTTTATCAAGTCTGCTTATTTCCATTTCTCCATGAACTATATAATCTTTATCAAGATGAAAAATCTCAAAACAAGTTGCCATATCTGCTTGTGTTTTCCATTCTAAATTCAAATCAGGAATCGTTAATTTAAATATAGTATTTGAACAGCAAACAACTAATCCATCACAACTAATCAAAGTTGAATTTTTGTGAATCCCAGTTCCACCACCTCCTGAGCCAATTAAACAACTTGAAGTTAAATTATTCTCTTCAAAAAGTTTGATACCAATAACCGAAGTCAAAAAATTCTTATCTCCATTTAAATATATAACGTTGTATGTTAATATATTGTCCGATGAATCAAAGCTGTAACCCGATTCATCATAAAACTTAATTACTTGTTTTTCAAAAATTAAAACTTCTATTGGTTCTTTCATTATGCAATATCGCTGTCATTTTTTTAAATTGGCTATAACTCGTTTATATATGCACCTTTTTCCAGAAAAGGTGCATATATCCACCCTGTAATGGAAATATTGTATACCTTTTTATTCAGCAGGGTGCATTTTATTTTTCTTAAAAATAGTAATTTTTTGTTGTTACATGTCATCAAATGGGCTTTTTACTCTTTGCACATGAATGTAAATTTCAGTTGTTATACGGCTCGTGTAGCCAAGCAACCTTTATATACAACTCAGGTCTGTTCCAGCCTCAAGTAGATGGGTTGCATAGAGGTGCAGAAGGGTATGTAGCATTACCAATTAAAGTGTGTCCATTACCTCCCCTTTTTCTCAGATATTTGGTAAGTTTACCATCAAACCATAGCACAACACCATGAAACTACGAAACCTGCTGGTATATATAGCCATTATTACCCCCGCACTTACTTATGCTCAACCGCAAAGTCCGGCCTCCTTGGTCAACCCCTTTATTGGCACCGGCGGCCACGGCCACACCTACCCGGGCGCAACGGCCCCCTTTGGCTTTGTGCAGCTGAGCCCCGATACCCGCCTCACCGGCTGGGATGGCTGCTCGGGCTACCACTACTCCGACTCGGTAATCTACGGATTTTCGCATACCCACCTCAGCGGCACCGGCTGCTCCGACTATGGCGACGTGCTGCTGGTTCCCACGCTGAGCAAGCCGGTTACCACCAACAGCGAATACGCCTCCCCCTTCCGCAAAGCCACCGAAAAAGCAGGGCCGGGATACTACACCGTGATTCTCGATAAACCCGGGGTGAAGGTGGAGCTCACCGCCACACCGCACGTGGGCTACCACCGCTATACCTTTCCCAAGAGCAAGGAGGCCAACATCCTGCTCGACCTGGAGCACCGCGACGAGGTGCTCGACTCCTGGATTGAGGTGGTGAGCGATACCGAGGTTCATGGCTATCGCCTCTCCAAGGCTTGGGCCGAACGGCAACCTGTATACTTCGTCATAAAATTCTCCAAACCATTTCAGGAGGCCTTTACCGCCACCAACGAAAAAAGTACAATGGTTATAACACCGCTTAAAAACGTCCCTGCCGACCCTTATGGTCCTGTTCGTGGCCGTGCAACAGGTAAAGCGCTAAAGAGTAACTTTCAGTTTAAAACCAAGGAGGGTGAGCAAATTGTGGTAAAGGTGGCGCTCTCCGCCGTAAGCATCGATGGTGCCCTGGCCAACATGGATGCCGAGGCCAAGGAGTGGGACTTCGACACCGTGCGTAGCCAAACCCTGGCCAGTTGGAACCGTGAACTGAGCAAGATAGCTGTCTCGGGCGGCACCCACAACCAACAGGTAATTTTTTACACCGCCCTATACCACTGCATGGTGGTGCCCAATCTATTTATGGATGCCGATGGACAATACCTTGGCACCGATCTTAAACCACACAAAGCTGAGAGGTTCACCCCCTACACCGTTTTCTCGCTATGGGACACCTACCGGGTCTACCACCCGCTAATGACCATAATTGATCCCCACCGAACCAGCGACTTTATCAACACCTTTCTGGCCGACTACCGAAACGGTGGGCTGCTGCCGGTTTGGGAACTCTCGGCCAACGAAACCTTTTGCATGATTGGCTACCACTCCGTGCCAGTGATTGTGGACGCCTACATGAAGGGCATCCGTGGATTCGATGCTAAGCTGGCGCTGGAGGCCATGAAGCATAGCGCCATGCAGAACCAGTTTGGGCTGGACGTTTACCGCACCCACGGCTGCATTCCCGGCGACATGGAGTCAGAAGGGGTATCGAAAACGCTTGAATATGCCTACGACGACTGGTGCATTGCCCAAATGGCAAAGCAGCTGAACGATAGCGCTACCTACCATGAGTATATCCAGCATGCGCAGTACTACCGCAACATGTTCGACCCGCAAACCGGATTTATGCGGCCCCGTATCAACGGCGGATGGAAGCAGCCCTTTGACCCTACCGAGGTGGATTTTAACTTTACCGAGGCCAACAGCTGGCAGTACAGCTTCTACGTGCCGCAGGATATTACCGGATTGGCCAACCTGCAGGGAGGCACTCAAAAGCTTGCCAGTAAGCTGGACGAGCTCTTCACCACGCAGCAGAATGTGAGCGGCCGGGAGCAGGTGGACATCTCCGGACTTATTGGCCAGTATGCTCACGGCAATGAGCCCAGCCACCACATGGCCTATCTCTACGACTACCTTGGTGAGCCATGGAAAACGCAGCAGCGTGTTCGTCAGATTATGGATGAGATGTACTCCGACGCACCCGACGGCCTCATTGGTAACGAGGATTGCGGGCAGATGAGCGCCTGGCTGGTAATGAGCGCCATGGGGTTTTACCCGGTATGCCCCGGCAGCAACCAGTATGCCATCGGCACCCCGTGGTTCCCTTCGGTAATCCTTCACCTCGAAAATGGAAAAACCTTTAAAATTGATGCCCCGGATGTAAGCAAGCAGAATTGCTACATTCAAAGTGCCACGCTCAACGGGCAGCCATACAGTCGGAGTTTCCTTGAGCATGCCGACATTATGCATGGCGGAACGCTCTCATACGTAATGGGAGCTGAGCCCAACAACACATGGGGTGTTGGGGCAGGAAACCAGCCATCCACCGAAATTACCGACAGCTCCATGGTAACAATTCCCTACCTTATTGCTCCGAACCGAACTTTTCGAGATTCCATCGCCGTTGGCATTAAATGTCCGGAGGCAGGAGCAATAATATTCTACACCCTCGATGGCAGCGAACCCACCAGCAAAAGCAACCGCTACAGCACCCCCATTACCCTGCATAAATCCACCACCGTTAAGGCAGTTGCCGTAGTGCCAGGCAAGGGTCACAGCTTTGCGGTGGAGGGCAGCTACATTCAGGTAAAAACCGATCGCACCATTGCCATTGAATCGAAGGTGAGTCGTCAATACACCGCTGGTGGACCCGAAGCATTAATCGATGGAATTCGAGGAGCAAAAGATTTCCGGTTGGGTGGCTGGCAAGGCTACCAGGGACAGAACTTTGAAGCCGTGATCGACATGGGCTCCATCAAACCCATACACAAGCTATGGGCAGGATTTTTGCAAGATGCCGGAGCCTGGATAATGATGCCTACCTCAGTGGAGTTTTTCACCTCCACCGATGGTAACACATACTACCTAACAGCTCGAGTTTCAAATAATGTGGCCGATACGGTAACAGAGTCGGTAACCAAGGACTTTTTAGCCACCGTCGATCTCAAGGCACGCTACATGAAGGTGATAGCCCATGGCTATGGTCCATTGCCCAAATGGCATCTGGGTGCCGGAAGCCCTTCGTTCATATTTATCGATGAAATTGGTGTAGAGTAACATCTTAATAACAATATTCAATGCTAGGTTGGTTAATCATAAATTAAACCTTCAATTCTGATATATATCCAACTTACATTATTTGAATACTTTATGCCAATTATCCTAAACAACTAACTATGAAAAAACTATTTACCGTAACTCTTATGTCGATACTTTGCACTTCGGCAGGGATATCGCAAAATTCCAAATCCGATAATCCTTTTTTCACAACCTACACCACACCATTTGAGGTTCCACCCTTTAACCTCATCGACACGAGCCATTACATTCCGGCTTTTATCAAAGGAATTGCAGATCAGCAGACCGAAATTGATGCCATCGTCAACAACCCGTCAGCTGCAACATTCAAAAACACCATACTGCCATTCGACAAGTCCGGCGAATTGCTAAACAAGGTTGGAAGCGTATTTTATAGTCTCAATAGCGCAAACACCAGCGCGGCAATGCAAACCATTGCAAGACAAATTTCTCCACTAACAACCCGTCACCACGACAATATTTCGCTCAACGAAAAGCTGTTTCAGCGAATAAAAGCAGTTTACCAGAATAGGTTAAACAGTAACCTTGACGATCAACAAATTAGAGTAGTAGAGAAATACTACGACGATTTTGTAAGAAGTGGGGCTAATTTAAGTGATGCAGACAAGGACAAGCTCCGACAGCTTAACCAGCAGCTATCCATGCTCGGCCTACAGTTTAACGAAAACCTCCTAGCCGAAACGAATACCAACTTTAAATTGGTGATTGATAATGCCAACAATTTGGATGGTTTACCTTCGGATGTTGTTACCGCAGCAGCGGAACAAGCTGAACATGACGGCATGAAAGGTAAGTGGGTATTTACACTGCAAAAGCCAAGCCTTCTCCCCTTCCTACAGTATGCCAATAATCGTGAGCTTCGCGAGAAGCTGTACCGTGGTTACTTCATGCGCGGGAACAACAACAATAAGTTCGACAACAAGGAGATAATGCTAAAAATTGCCAACCTAAGGGCAGAACGAGCAAACTTGCTGGGATACAAGACATATGCCGACTACGTTATAAGCAACAATATGGCCAAAACTCCGGAAAAAGTTTACAGCTTTCTTGACGGCATAATGACTCCTGCTCTTACGGTTGCCCAACGCGATAGGGATGCTATGCAGCAAATAATCAACGATGAAAAAGGAGGCTTTCAACTTCAACCTTGGGACTGGTGGTACTACTCCGAAAAGTTGAGAAAAGCGAAATACAATCTGGAGGAGTCTGAAATCAAACCTTACTTTTCGCTAAGCAACGTGAGGGATGGTATGTTTTACGTTGCAAATAAGCTTTATGGCATTACATTTACTCAAAGAACCGATCTTCCTGTATATAACGATGAGGTGGAAACTTTTGAAGTTAAGGAGGCCAATGGCAATCACCTCGGAATACTTTACCTCGATTACTATCCACGCCCAGGAAAGCGAGTAGGTGCTTGGTGCGGTCGTTTCCGCCAGCAGACCTACCGCGATGGAAAAAAGATTTACCCAGTGGTGACTATTGTAACCAACTTTACTCGACCATCAGGCAATACACCTGCCCTCCTCAGTTGGGATGAGGTACACACCCTCTTCCACGAATTTGGCCATGGTCTTCACGGTCTCTTTACCGATGGTAAATACGACCGAACTGCTGGAAATCTGCCTCGCGACATGATTGAACTACCTTCACAAATCATGGAAAATTGGGCCAGCGAACCCGAAGTGTTAAAGGTTTACGCAAAGCATTACAAAACAGGCGAAGTAATTCCTCAGGAACTTATCGATAGGCTCGAAAAAAGCGCCACCTTTAATGAAGCCTTCAATACGGTGGAATACATTGCTGCATCGGTACTCGACCTCGATTGGCACAGCTTTACGTCGCCACAACAGGTTGATGTTCTAGCCTTTGAAAAAGAGAGCATGAATAAAATTCACTTGATGCCTGAAATACTCCCTCGGTACCAAACAACCTATTTTAGCCACATTATTGGTGGATACTCAGCAGGTTACTATGTCTACTTATGGGCTGCAGTCCTCGACAGCGATGCTTTTCAAGCATTTGTTGACTCAGGAGACCTCTACAATAGGGATATTGCAGCAAAATTTCGCAAATACATTCTTACCGAAGGTGGCAGCGACGAAGGAATGGTGCAGTATATGAAGTTTCGCGGTCAAGAACCTTCACCTAAGCCACTACTGAAAAAGAGAGGCTTAGATATTTAGGTGATTATCAACGTCTCTCCTAATGAGATTTTAATCACCAGTAAGATTAATTAATCCTATACAATGAAAGGACGTATTCAATTGACGTCCTTTCCTTTTTTAATTAATCACTTCTAATGTCGTTTTACAACCAAGTATAGCAAGCTGGGCAACACCAATAACAGCAACGGCAAAGCAGCCAAAAAACCACCAATTATGGCAATACCCAATGGTTGGTTGAGCTGTGTGCCGGGACCAATGCCCATTACAAGCGGAAGCATGGCAAAAATAGCACAAAATGCGGTCATGAGTTTGGGCCGTAGCCTAGTGCTAATGGAGTAGATTATGGCCTCACCCACATCGCCCTCCTCCTCCAACGCCTTTTTATACTGCCACAGCGTAAAGATGGCATTCTCACCAATAATTCCCACAATCATAATTAACCCGATGTAGCTGCCCACGTTAAGAGGAGTTCCTGTCATAAATAGAGCCAGAAATCCACCAGCAACGCCCAGTGCCGAAACAAATATGAGCAGCAGGGCCAACAAAAATTCTCGGAACAAAAAGAGCGCTACGGCAAACACCAACAATCCGGCAGTTATCAGAATAATAAGCAGCTCGCTAAACGACTGCTGCTGCAGCTTGTAGTCGCCACCATACTCCACATGATAACCCTGAGGTAAGGTAAGCTTTGAATCGATGGCCTTTTTAATGTCGGCCATGGTGCTTCCCAGGTCACGACCATTCAGTCGTGCCGTAACAATTCCAGCGTTCTGAAGGTTTTCCCTTTCAATCTCCGCTTCACCCTGTTTAACATCTATGCTAGCAACAGACAAGAGCGGAACCAGATTCAAGTTGGCGTCGATAACCTGAAGATTTTTCAACTTATCGATGCTACCTATTCCCGCAGAGCTATAGAGCGTTCGAACCGGTGTTAGATACTCCCCGCTAAATATTGAACCCACCACGTTGCCATCGCCAGCGGTTTGCAACTGGTACTGCAACGATGCGGGAGATATGGAATGCAGCGCTAGGTTACCATAGTTAGGCTGCACCACTACTGATGGACCGGAGATAACAATCCCGTTAAACACATCGGCAGTTCCATTAACCTTTTCCACCAAATCGGCCACCTGCTCAGCGTATGACCTCAACTTTACCACATCGCCACCGAATAGCTTAATCTCGATAGGCTGTACCGAAGTGGAGAGGTCGCCAATCATATCGGTAATTACCTGACCAAAATCGACAATCAAACCGGGAACCAATATCTCCACCCGCTGACGAATGTCGTCTATCACTTGCTCCGTCGATCGCTTACGATCTTTCTTCAACTCAATGAGATAGTCACCACGGCTTGGCTCAGTAATAAAGAAACCCATTTGAGCACCCGTTCGTCGCGAAAAGGCGCTTACCTCCGGCGTTGCCCTCACAATTTTATCCACCTGCCGAAGCATGGCATCGGTCTCAGCCAGCGAACTACCCGGAGGGGAATCGAAGTCGAGCACAATGCTACCCTCATCCATATCGGGAAGAAAACCCGTTTTTAAATGTGGGTAAACAAAAACTATTGAAGTAATTAATAATACAACAAGACTAATGGCAATCACAGGTCGATGAATGAAAAAGCCAACCCATTTCTGCTTCTTTACCCCGTGACCATTTTCCGCAACCTTCTGACCTACCACATTCTCATTTTGTCCAACGAGTAGATAAACCACCGGCACACCAATCCATGTAACTAAAAATGAACAGGTAAGTGTCACTATCATAGTGTTGGTCATCACGTTGAAATATGCTCCGGCCAAACCACCCATCAACCCAAAGGGGAGAAAGATAACGATGGTGCTAAGCGATGAGGCAACCATTGCAGGAAACAAATAACGTATAGATTTACCCACCAAATTATGTGGCAACTCCTTGGGATACTCCTCATGGGTTCGGTGTATTTGCTCAACAATAACCACCGCATCATCTATTATCAATCCAATGGAGGCAACGAGTGCACCCAAAGTCATAATATTTAAGGTATACCCCAAGGCATAAAGCACTACAATGGTAAACCCTAGCGTAACCGGAACAATGGCCAAGAGCGTTACTCCTGCCTTCATCGAACGAAGAAATATAAATGCAATTATAATAGCCAAAACTGACCCAACCCAAAGCGCATCCCTCACGCTACTGATGGAATCCTTCACAAAGTTGGACTGGATATAGTAAGGTACAATACGCACGTCGGGAGGAAGTATCTTTTTCAGCTCGTCCACCCTTTGGGTTACCAAATCGGAGGTAATTATGAGATTGGCATCCGGCTGCTTAAGCACGTTTACCAGCACACCCTCAATTCCATTAGCATTGATGGTAACATACTCCTTTGCCTGCTCAATGGAAACCTGAGCAAAATCTTTGATCCTTACGAGCCGCTTGCCGTCGTTTTTTACCACCAAATTCTCCAAATCGGATAGACTTCGCATGGAAGCATCGGTAAGGTTGAGATACATTCGGCGGTAATCGGTCACAAAACCGTTGGACTCGATAAAACCAGTGGCAAGAAAAATGGAATGGAGCGAATCTGGAGAGATCCCCAAACCCGCCATCTTAATGGGATCGAGCAAAACACGATATTCCTTCTCCTTACCTCCCAAAACAGCAATGGACGAAACACCATCCACCTGCGAAAGAAATGGCTTAACGGTAAATCGCGCCAAATGCTTTAGCTCAATGAGCGAGCGTTTATTGCTCTCCAGTGAATATCCCATCACGGGAAGGATGGAGGGCGACATCTTCTCCACCGATATCTGTGAACCGGCAGGTAAATCGGTGCGCACTTGGCTGATGCGCGATTCCAGCTGTGTTTTAGCCAAATCGATATCGTAATTCCAGTCGAAGGTGGCCGAAATCTCGCAGCTGCCCCTACTGGTAGTGCTTCTTAATATTTTTAATCCGGGCACCTGCCTAATGGCATTTTCCAATGGCTGGGTAACGGTGAGCATCATCTGATCGGCAGGCTGGAGACTTGCATCAACAATTACCTTAACCTTGGGAAAGGTAATGTCAGGAAATAGCGAGGTTTGCATCTTGCTAAAGACATAAACACAAGCAAACAGCAAGATTGCTAAAACAAAAGTTACAGGCTTTTTATAGGTAAGATGAAAGTTACTCATGCTATTTCGATATAACTTTTACCAATAAAGTATCGGGTACACCATAGTTTCCACTGACCAAAAACTTATCGTTGGCCTTAAACTTAGGTTGAAGAATCTCCACCGAGTCGCCACTTTGATGCCCCAACTGCACATCCATTTTGATGGCGTTAACGCTATCGACAAGGTGCATTACCCAGTAGCGAGTCTCCGTTTCATTGGAAAGCACTGCACTCTTTGGAAGCAGTTGAGCCTGTCTACTCGAATAGCTGGGGATGGTTGCCAAGGCCTGAATCCCTGCCGGAATAAACTTGGTAGGTCCTACCGTTACAAGCCATGGTATGGTTTGAGCCCCCTGATTCGCCTGTGGCAATGGATTTGCCGCCTTACCCTGGATCTTAGTGCCATCGGACATGGTTAACTCAACGGGCAACCCAACGTGAACTAAGCTGCGCCACTCAAAAGGAAGATTAAGCACAAAGGCCAAGCTGTGCTGCTGAACAATCGTAGCCAACGATTCACCCTCGGGCACGTAATCGCCCACCTGATGGCTAACTTCCGAGACAAACCCATTGGCATCGGCCTTTACGCTCCAAATACCCGAGAGTTTAAGTCCACCCGACATGGAATCGAGCGCATTTCCCAACGCCCGTGACTCCTTGGTTTGCAACGTCATTAGCAGTGTGCCTCTACCTACGAGCTGCCCCGGCGATACGGCTATACTTACAATAAATCCGGTAATTGGCGATTTAACCACATTTTGCGCCTGAAAGGTGGAGGTTGCAGAAACCTCAATCCTATCCACAATGGATCCAACCCGCATGGAGGTTATCTCAACTTCGGGTCGTGGTGATTTACTATCGGTAGAATTCTCATCACTACCTCCTCCACAGCCTGCCATTAAAGCCGTAAAAAGCAACATACCTGCAAGTGTATAATTCGAAATAAACCTCATACGTTCCTATTTTTCTATTCAGAAATATTGTTCAACTCATTAATGAGCATATATCTTGCAATCTCAGCCGACCACCTCTGCCCTTCTAGGTCCATGTAACTCTGAATAGACAGAAAGAACATGGGAATATCCACTTGGCCAGATTCCAGCAAGCGCCCATTGGCCTCCACCAACGCGCGGGCAAAACTCAGCTGCTCGTCTACCTCCTTGGATTGCAGGGCTAAATCGTTGAGTTGACTCTGCAGCAAGCGCCGCTGAATTTGTTGCTGACGTATAACCTTGCCCTTCTCAAATCCCAACGATTGCTCCTGAAGCACCACCTTCTGGTGCTGCAATGTCCGCTGATGGCCATCGTAAATGGGAATGGAAAAAGTGGCACCAACGCCAACTCCAAAATTGTTGTATGGCTCGAAAAGAAATGAAGAGAGATACCCGGCATCGGCGTGTAGGCTGAATGTTGGCCGGTAATAAGCATCAATCATACTATGCTTGCTTGCAATGAGCAAGCTGTCGGCAGTAAATTTACGCGTGGTAAGCGTACTATCCACATTCACCAGCTCCGCCAATGGCAGATTAGGTTTGGAGAGTGAAACCAAGCTGGTATCCTCAATTCCACACAGGTAGCGCAGCCGTCCAAGGTTACTCTTTAACTGAGAAAGTGCCTGCATTTTCAATAGCTGCTGCTTTCGCATGGATGCCACAAAGGTGAGGTAGTCTGTTTGCCGGTATATATTTGCCCTAGCCAACCGCTGCAAAATGGAGTCCTCGCGCTGCAGCAGCTGGTAGCTTTCCTTCAGAAAAGCTAGCTGCTGCTGATCGCCATAAACCACTAAATACTGGTTGGTAACCTGCTGTTTTAAATCCTTAACCGTAAGGGAGTAGTCCAGCGAAAGCGATCGTCGATTCAGTGCTGCAAAGCTATTTTGCGCCTTCAGCATCCGATTGCCCGGCAGCAGCATATCGAAGTGCACCAGCGTGCTACCCTGCTGCTTATTGGTAATAACCTCGTCGTAGCCAAGTCCGTTTATAATTGGGTCGTAGGCAACGTTGGCAGTAAAGCCAACCTGCGGTAAGTAAGTAGCCCTTACCGATGCACTATCGAGACTGGCCCCTCTCAAGTCGTTCTTCTTTGCATAGAGCAGCGGGCTATTGGCCACCGCCGCATCAATGTAATAGTCCAATTGCTCCTGCCCTTTTATGGTTGTATGAAGGCAAGAAGATAAGGTTATAGCCAAAAAGAGAGTCTTCAACATATTGATAAATAAAAAGAAGAAAGGTAACCCCTTTCTTCCAAAATTAAAAAAAGTTTTGTGCTAATCCTCTTCTCCAGCAGGCTCAACCTTAATAATATCTCCCTGAGTGTTAAATACAACCTCCTTCACACCATCTAGAGTTTTAATCTCCAGCTCATAGGTTAAGGAGCTGTCACTATTGGTTACCTTTTCGCACTCCTTTACCGTCATTTTTGCAAATTTTGCATCCAGCGTAGTCTTAACAGCCTGTGGTAACACATCCACCGCAATCTCCTCCTCCGTTTCCATCCAAGTTCCATCAAGGCTGAAAAGCGCAGATTCCGTCTTGCCATCGAGCTTAAACTCGGCCTCAAGAGCTTTATCATTTTCCTTCGACCATTTTACCTTGGTAACAGAGGGAAACTTTTTAGCAAAGGTATCCTTCACCTCCTTGGGCACATTTACTGAACAGGCTTGAGTTGCCATTAGCAGGCTGGCGGCCATAAAAAGCATTATTTGTCGCATTGTAAATTGAGTTTAATGGTTAATGCCATAAAAGTAAAACCCGAATCTGAAGCAAAATTGGAGTTTTAAGGTTAGAATAACTGTAAAATAATATGGGAAAAACTTCAATCCCTTAAATGTTTTTCAAAACCTCTACCAAAACAGCTCCACCGTATGAAGTCCATCGGCATAGGTGTAGCTAACGGTAAAATTAAATGCCTCAGCAATCTGTTTTACCAATGCCAGACCGAGACCAAGAGATTGGCCGGCTTTTGAGGCTTTAGCAAATCGCTCGAAGAACCTAGCTGGGTCACCTTCCACCGCCTCTCCAGAGTTGGTAACGCATAACGAATGTTCACCCAGCGATATTACAATTTCACCACCAAAACTACTGTGCTGAACTGCATTTCGAAGGATATTCCCTACCATGATTGACGCCAGCTCTGCGCTGGCAATCCATGTTGGTTGTGAAGCAATATGGTATTTAACTTTCAGCTGCTTGGCCTCCATAAAATCGGATAGCTGTTCCAGTAGGTCCTGAATCAATGTCAAAACATCAACTTTCTCCTCCATCTTGAATTGCCTATTCTCAATCTTCACCAGCAACAGCAGCGTTGAGTTCAACCGTGATAGCCGTAATGCATGCTGGTAGGCAATGTGCACCTGGTCAACCTTCTCTTGCGGTAGCGATGAATCCTGCATTAGCGTTTCCAGCTTGGTTATGATAAGGGTGAGCGGAGTTTGTATTTCGTGTGAGGCATTCTCGGTGAATGACTTCAGTGCCCTGTAGTCGCTTTGAACCTTGGTGGTGAGGTGTTCCAGCGCTGCATTCATCTCCCGAAATTCAAGTATACTGGTTGTTGTCAAGCAAAGTCTAACACCATCGGCCACATTAAATTGCTGAAGTTGGTGAAGAGTAGCATAAAAAGGTCGCCATATTCGCTTACTAAGAAAAAGTCCTATCAAATAAAAACCAAGCAGAAGCAAGGCATAAACTACCCCAATGGCTGTAGCAATGGCAACCAGCAAATCTTCCTGTTCCAACAACGACGTTCGCACTGTAATTTGGTAGTAGCTATCGCCAACTTTTGCAACGGATATTAGCTGTCTGTATGGCTCACTATCTCCCTCGACGGTATCTGAAATCTCTATGTTAGCAATAGATGGCGCAGCAATCATGGTGCTATCAATTTTTTCGGCAACCATCATTGGAGGAATTGAAAAAGGTGGTTTACCCTGCTTAATGTAGCTTACCAAATCGTCGTGCTGAGACTGTAACGCCTCATCAGTCTCCTTCTGCTGAATGTGGAGTATGGCAAAAAATAATCCAGCACCAGCCAAGGCAAGCAGCACAGCCGTCATCACAAGTTGATATGCCGAAGTAACTCTTATTAACTTCATTCGTCGCTCCATTTATAACCAAACCCATACGCTGTTTTAATGTAATCCTTCGCCCCTTTTTCCATCAACTTTCGGCGTAAGTTTTTAATATGAGTATAGATGAAATCGAAGCTATCAACCATCTCAATATGGTCACCCCAAATATGCTCGGCAATGGACTCCTTGCTAAGCGTGGCATTTTTATTCACCACCAAATAAACCAACAAGTCATACTCCCTTTTGGTAAGCACAATAGGAGTTTTTTGAACCGTGACCAGCCTATCCTTTGTGTCGATGGATATCTCGTTAAAATTTAACTTATCACTTCCTTCAAAGAATCTACGTCGTAAAAGGGCATTAATGCGGGAGTTGAGCTCGGCAAGGTGAAATGGCTTGGTGAGGTAATCATCGGCACCCAGGTCTAGACCGGAAATTTTGTCGTCAAGTGCCCCCCTAGCCGAGATAATCAGTACTCCTGTATGAGGGTGAAGTTTTTTGATAAGCGGTAGCAGCGAAAGGCCACTTCCCCCCGGAAGATTTATATCCAGCAGAACAACGTCGTAGGCAAACCCAACAAGTTTTTGCTCGCCCTCGATCAGATTTGCTGCAACCTCACAAACAAAGCTATTCTTTGCCAGATAGCGCGAAATATCCTCGGCCAGAGATTGCTCATCCTCAACAACAAGAATTTTCATACTTCAAATATACCTCTTCAATTCTGAAGAAAATTAGAAGTTGGAGATTCATAACATCACATAAAAGTCATTAACGCTCAAATATAGCCAGCAAACCCTTATCTTTGAACAGTAAATGGAAAAACACCCCATTGCACCCGTTTTGAACCAGTAAAGTTAAGATTATGTCGAATAACGAAATACTCAAAAAACTGCGAGTTGCGCTACACCTACGCGACGATCAGATAGTTGAAATTATGAAGTTGGTGGACTTCAACATCACAAAAACTGAACTGGGGGCATTCTTTAGGGCAGAGGACCATCCAAACTACAAAACTTGTGGTGACCAAGTACTGCGCAATTTTCTGAACGGCCTTATTATTCATTTGCGAGGACCTTTGGCACCAAAGAAAGAAGCATCGGACAATCCGGAGTAAGATTCGACTTTCCACTTTGAAAGAATGGTATAAGGGGAAATTTCAGAATAGCTGACTCACTTATCAGATAGTGAGCAAGTTTTACTCCATCAAATTTTGGCTAGTAAAACGCCACAACTGGCTCGGCCTTCCTCTTTTTTCGGTGGTTGAGCCACTGCTGCCCCTTGTAGCAGAGATACGACGAGGCAGCACCAATGATCGCCCCAGCAAGCACATCGCTAGGATAGTGCACACCTAAATGCATGCGCGAATAACCCACCGTTGAAGCCCAAGCAAAGGATGGTGCAATTACATACCACTTTGGATAGGCCAAGCTAACCGACGTGGCGGTGGCAAAGGCCGATGAGGTGTGTCCCGAGGGAAATGAGTAGCTACCTCCTGCCGAAAGTTTTTCAATATCGGGGTAAGTGGTAAAGGGTCTTGGTCGCTTTACAGAATATTTCAAAATCGTTGTCATGGTGCTGGAAAGCAAAAAAGCTGAGGCAATGGTAATTCCATCCGACTTCATCTGTTCGTCGCCCTCAATAAGCCCAACACCCAAAATAATAGCCGGCGTAGCAATGCTCACTGCTGCTTCGCTATTCAACATGAACTGCATGGTTTTATCCCAATGTTTATTCCTATCCAAATTGATTGTTCTGAGTATCCTAATATCAAGATTTTGACCGCTAAGAACACCAGCTAAAATTAGGAAAGCCAAAGTGAAGGAGAAAAATCGTGCCATACTCTTTTGAAATATATGGATGCAATGATAACAAAATATTCTGTGGCAATTCTGTGTTTTGCATTCTGCAAAAAAATAGCCAGAAACTACTCCAACCATTGGAATTAAAACCAGCGAATGGAGCAGCCTATGGCCTACCAATTAATAAGTTAAAATGAGATTAACTCTTTTCGTCGGGATCTCCATTTATTGGCGAGTACCAGTCAATTTTTCTAGAAATGCGCATAACAGCCGCCAAAGCCACAAACAGGCCAATGCTACCCATAATAAGGGCGTAATCCTCTAGCTGCAGAATGGTGAACAGGAACAGATAGAGCACAACCAGAATACCAATCAGCATCATCGACTGCTTTTTATTCTTGAAAATGGCCACCGCGTAGGAACCAATGAGCGAAATAGTGGCTATGGCCGCCAGTATATAAGCTATAGCAAAGCCCAGCTGCTCGCTCAAGGAGATTAACAGCGTGTAAAACACGCATAGCGCAAGGCCAACCAAAATATACTGCACAGGATGAATCTTCCGTCGGTTAAGAATTTCAGAGAACAGAAATACCATAAAAGTGAGGGCAATGAACATCAGTGCATACTTAGCAGCCCGCTCTGATTTTTGATAATGGTCAACCGGAAAAAGCAGCTTTACGCCAAAAGCTGACTCGTTAACATCGTAGGTGCTTCCAATCCACGCTTGCGGGAAATTCCGGTTCAGGCTTAAAACCGTCCAGTCAGCGGCAAAGCCCTTTGGACCAACATCGCGATTATCGGGAAGGAAGGCGCCATCGAAGCTGGGTGTTGGCCAGGTTGACTGAATGGCAATTTTGGAAATTTTTCCCATCGGCACAAAGCTAAGGGCACTACTTCCCTTTAACTTCAGCGTAATGCTGTAAGGGTAAATGCTTGCAGTATCGAACTTCAACCGGGCAGAAACACCCTGCTTGATAATATCTTGGTTGTCCAGGCCTGGCGTTACCTCGTAATCCACACCATTAAAGGTAATTTTTAGGTCATTTTTTATGCCTCGCATATCGGGAATCCCCAGCGAAACAAAGGCTTCGTCCCATAAAATATCGTTCGGACTAATCTTCCACTCGCTAAAGTCAGGATGGCGGAAATTTCCAGAAAGTTGGAGGTTGGCAGTGTAAACAATCACCCGATAAATTCCACGGTAGCGAATTTCGGGCTCCATTTTACCCGTAATAGTAAGCTGATCCGGCAAAAAATGTGCATAATCACGTGAAACTACCTGCTTGCCGTCAACAATGCTTCTTCGCATATAGGGCACCGAAATAATGGGTCCCGCGATAGTTTGCTCGTTTCCCCACTTGCTGCTGATTTCCCGAACAACCTCCTCACTATTTGTCTTACGTTCAAGAATTAGGCTACGAATCATTGCAGCCGGAATTAGCAGAAAAAGGGCAAGTATACCTACCACAAAAATTTTTACAGATACCGACTGCGATACCCACTTGCGAAAATCGTTTGTTGCCATAAATAGTTGAGTTTAGATAAAAAGCAAACGACAAATTCAATTAAAAAGTATAACGAAAATTATAAAGAACTATCGCCAGTTCTTCATCTTGTACCACCTATTGGCAAACAGGAAGATAATCACGTAGCAAGGAATTAAAATCCAATAAGCGTTTTGGGAACCAACCATGTCGGATAGATAGCCCCAAACCAAGGGAAGAATGGCACCACCGGCAATGGCCATTATAAGCAAGGCTGAACCTGTTTTAATAAATCGGCCAAGACTATGAATGGAAAGAGGCCAAATTGCAGGCCACATTATAGCATTAGCAAAGCCCAAAAGAGCTATAAACATTACCGAAAGAAATGGAGTGCTAAATATGGCGGCAATGGTAAAAAGAATACCTAAAACCGCAGAAATTTCAAGCGCTCTGCGTTGGCTTACGACCTTAGGCATCAAAACTATTCCCAACAGGTAGCCCACAATCATAGCTCCAAGGGTAAAGGAGGTGAACATCTTGGCCGTGCTAATTGGAATTCCTAAAGAAATTCCATAACGTATAATGGTGTCACCGGCAACCACTTCGGCACCTACGTAAAAGAACAGAGCAACTACACCCAGAATGAGATGCGGAAACTGGAAGATATTGGTCTTGCCTTCAACTTCAGCCCCAATCTCACTTTCAGACTCGGCGTCCACCTCCGGCAGAGGCGAAAAGCGGACGAACAATGCAAGTAGTAACAAAACGCCCGACATAATCAAATATGGGGCAATCACGCGGGCTGCAAGAGCATCAAGAGCAAGAGCACGGGCACTACCATCGAGCTTGGCTAAGCTGGAAACAAAAACATCACCATCGCTAAGAATATAGTAAGCCAAGATTAACGGACCAACCACCCCTGCAATTTTGTTGCAGATGCCCATAATGCTAATTCGCCGAGCAGCCGTTTCTGAAGGACCGAGAATAGTGATGTAGGGATTGGAAGCCGTTTGAAGAACAGCCAAGCCGGTACCCATTACAAAAAGGCCCAAAAGAAACAAACCGTATGTTCGAGTATGTGCTGCGGGAATAAAAAGTAAAGTCCCAACTCCCATTACCAATAACCCTACCATCATCCCCTTTTTGAATCCTGTTTTTTTAAGCACCCATGACGAAGGAAGCGCCATAACGGTATAGGAAATATAAAAGGCAAACGTTACAAAGAGCGCTTGAAAATTGGAGAGGTCACAGGCAATTTTAAGGTAGGGAATAAGTATCCCGTTAAGCCAGGTAACAAAGCCAAAGATAAAAAAGAGAAAACCGATTAGGATAATTGGGAGCGAGTTGCTTCCAGCCTTTGCAGAGCTGTTGTTGGACATAGCAGTTAAGATTTAGGTTACAACCAGAATGCATTACCAAAGGGTTGTATGAAATGCAAAGGTAAAAATTCGACAATATAGCCGCTGATTGTGTTATGAAAATATTGATTTAAGATAAAATCTAACCCTAATTACTATCCTAACCTCAATACACGGAGTTATCAGAAAAAAAAAGAGGCTGTCCATTGGGCAGCCTCTAAATGATTATTTACTTGATTTCACTTTCTCTATGCAAAACTCAATTAACATTTTCATGTCTGCAAGATTTGAAAAATCAGTTTTGTTCTCTTTAACAAAAGATTTAATATCTTCTTTTATTGAGGGAAAAACTTTTCCAACTTGCTTAGCATTATTCGCAGAATAAATTTGATTATTCTTTTGAAGGTAGAAACTCTTTTTAGCTATAAATTCGGAATGAGCGGTATTGCTGATTCTATTATTTTCACTACTTGAAGATATTGCATCACTATGATCTATGGAAGTAACAGATGTCGCAGCCCCTGTAGCCAAAGGTTGACCATATCCACCAACTTTCACTTCGCCGATCTCTGTTACCTTATCAAGTTCTAATAACTTAATATCAAAATTAGCAACCACCCGCATAATTCCCCTTGGAGTATTAATGAATATCTGATCCCCGATCAAAACAAAAAGAACATCATTCATAACAAGTTTCTCCGCCAACCTTACCTCTTCCCCAGCGCGAAATTCCTTGGTATTCTGCTTTTCGCTGGAAATAAAATGAACTTCATTGTTAAAAAGGTTAAAGTTAAGTAACGCAGCAGTTGATTCATTGTTTTTAAAACAAACGCGGCCTTGCTCAAAAGTTGGGAAGAAATACTGAAATCCTTTTGAAAGCAAATAGTTTATTGTGTCCCCCTCATTCACTTTAATAACCTCTTTGTTTGATTGTCCAAATGAAGTCAAGGTTAACATTACCCCTGCAACTACGCCTAATAACTTAAGATTTTTATTCATAACCATTCTTTTTAGGTTGGTTTATATAATAAGCGATCAATTAATAATCCAATCATTTTGTTGCTCAAGGCAACATCAACTTTCAGGCTTCATTTTAACCACATTAAACAAAGCTACAAGCCTAAAGTATTCATCTAATATCAAACGTACAAAATAAAGATCGAACTCTTAAACCCATTACCATAAAAATTCAAAGTTAATATTACCAATATATAGTCTGAAACGCAATTATTGAGTCAAAAATTGCAATTAGGTTAAATATAGTCAATTGGAAGAAAAGTTGGAGGATTGGATACGTGTATTGTAGCAGCAACCCATTACCAGAAGGAAAACTATTGATTAATGAATTCTGAATTGATGGAAGAAC
>JGI20225J20221_1000578_pt1 | contig 57202 bp, 52 predicted proteins | sample BioMet4_FD_20221 | JGI IMG/M metagenome (IMG submission 20221) | reverse complement strand
CGTTATCCTCCAGGACTACCGTGGCGTCATAGGTTTTGCCGGTTTTCTCCGAGTAAAGGCCGGTCAGTTTCACGCGGCCATCTTTCAGGAGCGCGGCGGCAACCTTTTTCGTCATCGTGATTTTCTTTGCGGAAAAGAACCGGTTGTCCTTCCAGAGGCCAAAGTGACAGTCGTTTTTCTCGCAGAAGAACCCCTTTCTGCTTTCCGTAACATCGCTTCCGCAGCGCGGACATTTGCCGATCACATCACGCCCGGAGGGGAACAGGACTTCCGCGCCTTTGATGACCTGATAGGTTTTCGTGAGTTCCGTGATCATATTCGTGATTTCATCGAGGAAAGCATCCGCGCTCATTTCGCCGCGTTCCACCTGCTTGAGTTTTTGTTCCCATTCTGCGGTGAGAAGCGGAGACTGGAGCTGCTCCGGCAGCACGGTGACAAGCGAAACACCTGCATGAGACGGAATGAGGCTGACCGTCTTTTTGCCTTTCCGGCGCTCCACAAAGCCACCGGCTACCAGCTTTTCCAGAATGCCGGCGCGGGTCGCAGGCGTGCCGATTCCCTTGCGCTCCGCGTCCTCCGGCATTTCTTTTTCACCGGCGGTCTCCATGGCGGACAGGAGCGTGTCTTCGGTATAGAATTTCGGCGGCGTTGTCTGTCCTTCCTTCACTTCGATGTCGTTTACCGCGGCATTGTCTCCTTCTTTCAGGTCAGGAAGGGGCTTATCCGCCTTTTCCTGCGTGGAAAAAGCTCTCCAGCCAAGGTCAATTACGTTTCTTCCCTTGACGGAAAAGGCCGTTCCGGCACAGTCGAGAGTAACGGCAGTCTCAGCATAGCGGTAAGGGCCGCAGACTGACATGACGAACTGGCGGGCAACCAGTTTCAGAATTTCCCGTTCTCCCGCGGGGAGGACAGAGACGTCGGCTTTTCCGGCGCTCATGGTCGGGATAACCGCGTGATGATCGCTGACCTTTTTGCTGTTGCAGATCTGCGCGGCGTTGACGGCTGCCGGTTCGCTGACGCCGCAGATGGAGGCGGCCACTTTTACGAATGCCGGAACCTGGGCTTCCATATCGTCGGTCAGGCAGCGGCTGTCCGTGCGCGGATAGGTGCAGATTTTCTTTTCGTAAAGGCTTTGCAGATAATCGAGTGTCTGCTGCGCCGTATATCCGAGGAGCCTGTTGGCGTCGCGCTGAAGGGTGGTCAGATCATACGGCAGAGGCGCTTTTTCGCTCTTTTCCTTTCGCTCGACTTTGACAATCCTGGCCAACTGCCCCTTGCAGGAAGCTGCCGTACTGTCGGCTTTGGATTTATCCTTGAATTTCTCAGATACGGCGGCAAAGGTGCCGCAGTCGAGATTGACCGTATAGAAAGGTTCCGGCTTGAAAGCGTCGATTTCGGCTTCGCGCTGAACGATCAGCGCCAGCGTCGGGGTCATGACGCGCCCCACATTCAGCGTTCTGTGGTAAAGCACGGAAAACAGCCTTGTGGCGTTGATTCCCACAAGCCAGTCGGCTTCCGCACGGCAGACAGCCGACTGATGCAGGCCGTCATAATCGCAGCCGGGTTTCAGATCGGCAAAGCCGGCGCGGATAGCCTCATCTTCCATTGAGGAAATCCACAGACGCTTCATTGTTTTTGTGCAGCCGGCAAGATAGTAGACATTCCGGAAGATCAGCTCGCCCTCGCGCCCGGCATCGCAGGCGTCGATCACTTCGGTGACGTCCTCCCGGCGCATCAGGCCGGAGAGAAGTTCAAACTGCGATGCCTTGTCTTTGGCAATGACCTGCTGCCATTTCGCCGGGACAATCGGCAGGTCGTCATAGCGCCACTTTCCGTATTTCTCATCGTACTGCTCCGGCTCCGCCAGTTCCGCGAGATGGCCGAAGCACCAGCTGACAAGATAGCCGTTTCCTTCGAGATAGCCGTCCCTGCGCGTTTTCGCGCCGATCACTGCGGCAATGGACTGAGCGACAGAGGGCTTTTCAGCGATTACAAGTTTTGTATTCATTTTTCTCCTTTTTTGTGCGTTTGCAGTTATCACAGGATTTTCCGCAGCTTCCCGGATCAAGGGAACAGCCGGAACTTTGGCGTTCCGGCTGTTCTTCAGAATCATGGAAGGATTGAGGGACCTGCATCATCATTCTTTCAAAAGGGCTGTCTGTGAAATATCTCATTTTTCACTGTCTCCCGAATCGCCCGAAGCATCTTTTGCTTCAGCTTTTTCCTCTGCCTGCTCGGTAGGCTCCTCGTCAGTCTCGTATTCCTCGTCCTGGTCTTCCTCATCACCGTAGTCATAATCGTCGAGATCGGTGCTGCCCTTCGTCTTGGGCTTGTTTTTACGGAATTTGAATACGGCGAAGACAGCCACTCCCGCCAGCACGATCAAAAGTGCCACGACCATCAGGACGCTGCTGGACTTTCCGCTTGAACTTGAAGATGCCCCGGCAGGCTCAGAACTGGTTGCAGTCTGGGAAGATGCCGTTTCCACGGGCTTCTCTTTGCCGATACACTTGCTCAAATCGTCTTTGCAGACAGGGCAGGAAGTATTCACGTTTCCGGCTGTGCATTTGTCGGTGCAGGTGCAGGTTTTGACCGTGTTGGAACTGGAATCCTTATCGATCAGTGCCATCAGGTCGGACTCATCCACGAGATTCAGAAAATAGACGTTTTCCTTGCTTCCGGAGCGGTCGATCACAAGGTAAAAATAGTTGCCGTTCTTGGACTGAAGTGTAATAAACTGTTTGCTGCTGGAATCAGTGGTGTTCACATCATCCACAAGCGTCAGATTGCCTTTTGGAGTCAGCGCAGCAGTCGAACTGCCGCTGTCCTTGCCGGCGGTTGCATCCGTCGATGCAGTCCCGGTTTCCGGAGCGGTCGTTTCGGCAGGTGTGCCGTCCGTGATCGGTTCCTGCGAATACGCAAATGCTGGCATGGAAAAAGCCGTGACGCTGAGCATCACGGCAAGCAGAACAGCCGCAAGGCGGCGTTTAGTTGTTTTCATCAGATTCATCCTCCGTTTTCTCAGTATTGTTTTTGAATGTCTCGACAGGGCTTTTCCTGATACCTTTGAGGAGTTCCGCCAGAGATTCAGGGGTCAGGCCAAGCTCACGCACCATACCCACGATATCGGTGTTCTCAAGCTCTGTGATTTCACCATCGAGCTTCTTGTTCCGGGCCTGAAGCTCGGAAATTTTATTACTGTTTTTCTCACGTTCTGTTTTCAGCTTTACGATTTTTGCAATCATTCGTATCCTCCTTACGGGCTGGGCAGACGGCCAAAACCAAGAAAATGCTGCTGCCAGTAGCTTTCTGTGATGTTGGAATAGTGGATCGGGTCTCCGCAGTGAATCATCATGTTGTTGCCGACGTAGATACCGACATGCGATGCTCCGGTGGTGTCGTAGGTGTGCTGGAAAAAGATCAGGTCGCCGGGTTTGGCGCTGGCCGGAGAAACGGGAGTGCAGATGTTGTATAGCCCCTGCGCGCCGAGCCGCCCGACATTCCAGCCGCTGTGATTGATTACCCAGGACACAAAACCTGAACAGTCAAAAGAGGTACTCGGCGAACTGCCGCCCCACACGTAAGGGTATCCGAGATATTTTTCCGCTTCCGTGATCATGGCAGCAAAAGTCGCGTCATTCAGCGCGTCCGGCGGTATCTCATATTTCGGATACGTTGTCGTATCGTACCGGGTGACATACTCAGAAGATGGGAACAGATCCGGCCGGTTGCCGAGGGTCGCCATATACACGGAATAAAGAGAAAGCTGATCCTGATTCATGATGTAGACCGGTTCGTGGGACAGGTTGAAGTTTTCAAGTTTTACGTTGCAGATGTAGTAGTTATAGGGCACCTGCACTTCATACTCGTATTCGCTCTCGGTTGTTTCGCCGGTCACAGGGTCCGTGCTGGTCGTCGTTCCCGTCCTTGTTTCGGTGCGGTATCTGACCTCCGTCACAACCGTCTGGGTAAGAGTGTATTGTTTGTCAAAAAGCGTCTGGAGCAGCCCCTGCACGTCGCTGACCTTCCACTGGCCGCCCTGCATGGCCGTCAGCATGGAAATCAGAACATAGGGGTCATGCTCGATAGTGTCAAGATCATAGTTATATTCGTCATAGCCGGGATGAAGCGATTCGTAATGATCCAGTTCGTTCTGAAGAGCGGCTTCCTTGCCGGCATACTGAGATTCGGCTGCCAGCATGTCGCTGTCCTCGCTCGGATAAGAGGAAATGCCAACACCGTTCAGACTGCCCTGAAGCAGAACCGACAGAGAAGACGCGATGTTCAAAAGAAGAATCAGAGCCAGTATGATCCCGCCGGCAATCAGGAACCCTTTCTTGTGCTTTGCGATAAATTCTCCGGCCTGTTTTGTTTTTTCCGCGGCTTTCTCGGTCGCCTTGGCCGTGATCTCCTGCGCGCTGGCTGTGGTGGCACCGGCGCTGTTCCCGGCTTTGGCAGCAGCATACTCTTTTTTGATCGCGCGTTTTTGCTGCCACCGGCTGTACGGGTTACTGGAAAACTGCGGATTTTGCTCAGCCGCGTCCTTTTCGAGTGCGTCAAGGTTTGCCCTGTCGGCCTTGTTCTCCGCTTTCACAGCGTCACGGTATGGCTTCATTTTGCGGTTCCGGTGAGCGTGAATGCCGGTTCGCGCGGTTGCCTCCGCGGTCATTTCCGTTTTGTGGGCGCTTTCCACGCCGACATTGTCATCCTCGTTTTCACGGACTGCGCGATGCGCTTCCAGAACGGCAGCGTTCAGCGGCGCAGTCTTTGCGGCATGAATCAGCTTCGACGGCGGCTTTTTCTCCTCAAAAGAAAGGCGCACCGTCACTTTCCCGGTTTCCGGGTCAACGGTGCGCACAGACCTCTGATATTTTGGTATCTTCGCCTCAGCCTGATCCAGCCGGTCGTATGCTCTGCCGGCCTTCCTGGCAGCTTTTTTCACTTCCGGCGCGGACAGCTCTGCCTCTGTAAAATGAAGGCGCGGCGTTCGTTTGCTCATAATGGTCACCTCCTGGCTGCCACCGTATTTTTAGGTCAGGCATCCTGTGCCTTTCCTGCGCTGCATTTTACGAGACGTGCCACAATGGCGGCAAGCTCGCCGCAGATCTTCTGAAGCTCCGCGGCCTGCGCCTCGTCATATTCAAAGTATTCGTCACTGCCGTCGTCATCGTCGTCCCGCATGTCCTCGCTCAGTTCATAACCGGCTTCCTCCGGCGCGAACAGTTCACTGTCCATCAGATCGCAAAGATCGTCTTCATCGCCGTCGGAAAGGAAGCTCTCCGGGATGTTCCAATCCGCAAAGATATTGTCGCTGATATCGCGCAGGGCCATTGCCATTTCCTTCGCGTCGTGGTTCGCGGGGCAGGGCGGAATTTCGTCTACCTCTGAGATCAGCTGCTTCAGCAGAAGGTACATTTCCACCTTTTCATAGATGTGCGTGAGATAATCCTCTCCGTGAATCAGATACATGGTTTCGTCATCCATAGTAAATTCTCCTTTCGTTTATTCCGCTGCGACGGCGGATTCGGTAAAAATGAGCCGGCGCAGATGGTTTTTTCCTTCGGGTGTGATCAGCATATACGAGCCGAAATGGCCGTTGCGGGTGTAGTCCTTCACAACAAAAAAGCCGCTGGTCTCCGGTCTTGCGTAAGGCAGAAGATTTCCATACGGCTGCATCCGATACGCAAACTTCACTTCGATCAGGAACCGGCAGAACCACCGCTCCGGCACACCCAGCTCTTTCGCAGTGGTGCGGATGTTTGTGCAGTTGCCGGGGGTTATGAAAGCATCCACATATTCGGCTTTCGGGAGGGCCTTTTCCAGTTCCGCAGACAGGCGCTTCCTTTCCTCATGCTCCCGCAGGAGCTGCTCAGCCAGCACAAAGGCGACGTTGGGATCGGATGCCACCTTTTCTGCAAAGGAATCGGTCATATACGCGCCGTGCTTGCGGATACAGGGCAGCACTTCATCGAATACCCAGTGCTCGAAGCGCTCGGCAGAGGGAAGCTTGCTCCCGATAATCAGACGGTAGACGTCGCCCTCCGGGATAAAAGCCATCTCAATGGTTTTTCCTGCCGCCTGGGGATGAGGTATACTGCGTTTCGCAGTATACCGGCAATGCCGCGAGAGAGCGTCATTGGGCCTTGCATATCCGAGCGCTTTGGCCACGTCGGACCCGCAGAACAGATATTTGTCGCCGTCCTTCAGGACGCGGACACTTCCAAACTCCTTGCTTCTGAAAATCTCCATGTTGTTCATATCGTTTTCCTTTCTTATCCGTTGTTCTCCGAAACTTCGTTCGGCTTGGTTGTCATAATTCCGTACAACTGCGTATTCTTCGGGAAGTGGTCGATGAATGGCAGAATCACGCTTCCATAAAAAAGCAGCCCTTCGCCTTCAGCCGACTTCGTAACGTAGGAAAGCTGATGCGGGCTGATGTTGAGCTGCTTTGCGAGAATCTGCCGGTCGCCGGAAGCCTGGTTCAGCATGTAGATATAGTCGCTGTTCTCGAAAATGTTTTCGACTTCACGGGAAGACAGCAGGTCTTTCACGTTTTGGGTGATGCCGGTCGGGATGCCGCCCCACTTCCTGAAACGCTTCCAGATTTCGACTGTGTAAGAAGAAGTCTGCTCCTCCTTCAACAGAAGGTGCATTTCGTCGATGTAGTAGCGGGTTGCCTTGCGTGCTTCGCGGTTGACTGTCACGCGGTTCCAGACTTGGTCCTGAACGATCAACATACCAATCTTCTTCAGCTGCTTTCCGAGTTCCTTGATCTCATAACTGATGACACGGTTGTCCACGTTTACGTTGGTGCGGTGGTTGAAGACGTTCAGAGAGCCGGTGACGTAGATTTCAAGTGCGGTCGCAATATACTGGGCTTCCTTTTCATCCTGCCTGCGCAGCTCGTTGTACAGGTCTTCCAGAACCGGCATGTTTTCCGGCTTCGGGTCATTCAGGTAGTTTCGGTACACCATGCGGACACAGCGGTCGATGATGGTTTTTTCNACCGGCTGCAGCCCGTCCTTGCCTCCGACGATCAGCTCACAGAGCGACAGGATAAAATCCGATTTCAGGCTCAGCGGGTTTTCATCGTCAGAGTAATTCAGGTTCAAGTCCATTGGATTGATGTGGTCGTTGGAAATTGGGGAAATGTTGATGACCTGGCCGTGAAGCCGCCTCACCAGCGGGCCGTATTCCGCTTCGGGGTCACAGATGATGATGTCGTCGTCCGTCACCAGAAATACGTTGGTGATCTCGCGTTTGGCGCTGAAGGATTTGCCGGCTCCCGGCGTACCGAGAATCAGGCCGTTCGGGTTTTTCAGGAGCTTTCGGTCAACCATGATCAGGTTGTTGGAGAGGGCGTTCAGACCGCAGTAAAGAGCCTCTTTCCCCGGCTGGAAGAGCTCCTGCGTCGTAAACGGTACGAAGATCGCCGTACTGGAAGTGGTCAGGCCGCGCTCGATCTCAATCTGATTGGACGCGAGCGGCAGGCTGCTCATCAGCCCTTCTTCCTGACGAAAGTCAAGCCGGGTCAGGAGGCAGTTGTGCTGCTGGGCGATGGAGCTTGCCTGAAGGATGATGTTGTCGAGCTGCTGCTTGGTCTCCGCCGTATTCAGGACGAGGAATGTGACGAGAAACATACGCTCGTTGTGGCTCTGAAGGTCCTGAAGCAGCTTTTTGGCTTCCGTTCCGTAGGTCGCCAGGTCGGACGGGATGATGTCCATGTCGTAGCCGCTGCGGACTGCCTTTTTCTGCTCCTCAATCTTCATCTTGTCGAGGTCGGTGATCTTGCGCTTGATGGTCTTGATGGCCTTCATCTGGTCAATGGAGCGGATGTGCATCGTCAGGATCAGACTGCTTTCCATATCGAGAAATTCCTTGATGATGCGGTCATTCATCTCCGGGGCCAGAATCTGAAGGTACGATACCGCGCCGATCTTTCTGCCCATACCGAAGGTGTTCCCCTTGGCAAACTCAAAAGAGGAGGGGGCAATGAAATCCTTGACGGAAAGACCGGACGGGACAAGCCAGTCCCAGGAAAAGCGAAACGGCGTCTGATCATCCATGTGGAAAATGTCATAGAGAAGATGGAGCCGTTCATAGCCGTCCAGGACCTCCGCGGCAACGCCCAACTGCTTGAAGTTGTTGAGAATATCCGTTTCGATTCGCTCCAGCCGGGGCTTTGCCATTCTCAGGTTGTCGGCCTCAATGCCGAAAGTCAGATATTTCACCTTGATCAGCCCGTTGTTTCCCTTGGCCTGCTGATTCTGGAGCATTTCGGTGTATTCGCGCCGGATATCGTCAAAATCGTCGCCTTTACCGGGAATAATGATGTTCTGGGCAAAGCTCTCTTTGGTAGCCGAGGCGTCGAAGCAGGTAATCTGGCAGCGGATGGACGGGTCAAAATAGTTGAGAAAATCGCACCACCCGTCGAATACCGCAGACTGATCTTCCGGCTGGCTCAGCTGGTAGTTGATGTCTTGGAACTGGATGGTTTTCGAGTAGAAGTTGTCGGTCACACGGCAGACGCCGTCCTGAAACATTCTCTGGAAGGGAATGCTGTCCTGGGCGGACTGCTTTTTCCTGTCGCCCTGCTTTTTGGCTTTGGCGATTGCCGCTTCAATCTGCTTTCTGTCTGCGCGGGTGAGCTTTTTCTTTGTGGACAATTTCATTTACCTCCTTATCAAGTTTTTCCTGCCGTTCCAGTACGGCATAAAAGTTGTTGGTTTCATACGGCCGCTGTTTCGGGCGCAGGAAGTAGACCCGCGCGATATTGCGGATGATTTTTTCAAGGGGCAGCCCATTCTTCTCGTACATGGCGAGCAGGAAGAACGGAAGCATGATCAGAATCATACAGATGGACGCGGCACTGATGCTCGATCTGCTTTTGACCAAAAAGAAAAGCGGCACTCCGATAAGAATGCCGCTTCCGAAACAGATCAGCTGACGTCTGGTCAGGTTGAGCATGACCTTGGTCTTGACCGCGCTCAAATCTTTTGGAACAGGTACATAAGCCATTTTTCATCACCTCCGTCTGTTATCAGTGAGCATTGAAGACGCTCTTGGCCAGGGAGCCGGTCTTGAAAAGCGTGAAGGCNAGCAGAACNGTATAACCCATGCAGCTCCAGATCGCCTTGCTGATGTCGGTATCAACCGCTATGGTCTGTACCAGCACGGCATAGATCGCCACGCAGACAATGATCAGGAATGCCTGAAATGCCAACGCGAAAAGAGAGCGGAGATAATTCTGGCCCATCTGGCCCCATTCCCGGTTCGTCATGGTGGCCATTGGGATGGGCGCGATTGAAGTGACCAGATAAATCTCGATCATTCTTCCGTATACGATCACAAAAATGCAGATCGTCAGCACCCACATCGTAATGCCGACGAACAGGGACTGGAACCACAGGCCGAACAGCGGCCCGAGATCCATTGCCGTCAGCCTGGTCTGAAGATCTGCGACTGTGGAACTTATGTCGATGGCGGTATTTGATACGATCACGCCGGATGCCTGGTTGACCACCCGCTGCGCGAGATCAAACACGCCCATGATGATCGTCCACGTATTGGTGACGATGATGACCGCGCACGCTGTTTTGAATATCCACTTGTAGAACATCCAGGTATCCACGTCGTGCATGTTGTTTTTCTCCGTAATCATCTGGATCAGCTCCAGCGTCATGACGAAGGCGAGAATCACGCCGGCAATCGGCATGATAACCGTATCGGACAGGTTCTTGATCATCGAATAGATGCCGCCGTTCCACGCCTGCGGGGTCGTCCCTACCTGGCCGGCGATTTCACCGACCTTCTGGTTTACGTTGTCGAACAGCCCGGTCAGGTTGTTGACGATGCCGGCGACAAGTATTCCTTTCAGCCAGTTCGTAATGGCCTGAATAATAATATCCACGTTTTGACCCCCTCCTTTCTCCCGGTTCTCCTGACTGGCAGGAGAACCGGGAAGGGATTAGATTTGTGTTAAGTTCAATGAATCAGGTGTGGAGCAGGTTGGCGAGCAGAGGAACGAGTACAAGACCAATGAGGGCGACGCCGCCGCCGGCCATGAGCTGCTTGATGCCCTGAGACTTCGCGCCGGGGTTGTCGTTGCCGTAGCCCTCAAGGAGGTTGATGCCGCCCCAGATGCAGAGGCCGCCGCCGAGAGCGATAACAAGAGTCTGAAGAACGTTAATAGCGCTTGTAAAGAAATCCATATTGATTTTGCCGGAATCATTTGGGATGTAAGATTCGTTCCCGAGAAAAGCAAAGCCGGAATGAGACCGCTGTCGCGGCTCCCGATTCCGGCATTCTCCTTTCAATTTTTAAGTTGGTTGATGATTCGTCCCGACTTTGCAATTCCTCGTTTTTTGTGTCTTGCATTGTCAGTTGTCTCTCCTTTACGGATGTTGTCTGAATATATGAAAAGGCCGTCCTTTCAGTCGGTCGTTTCGTGTTTGGTTTCGTCCACTTCGTAAACGTCGTAGACCTCGTCCGGCTTTGGCCGGAGCCTGGCTGACAGATATTTTTCAATATCAAAGGCGTTCCGCGGATCATAGTCGGACAGGTATTTGTAGTTCGGATGCTTTGTGATGTCGTATTTGTCCGACAAAAAAGGACGGACGCCGCGCAGCTGTAAAATGCACTTGCCTCCGTCCATGACCGCCAGTTCGTCCTGGCTCATCAGTTCCTTGCCGAGTTTTTGATAATTCAAGCTGTGGGAAGTCTCACGGCCCCGGCTCTCGCCGGTATTGAAGGTATCGATGGTCTCCTTGCCCAGCGCTGCGGACAGCTCTTTCAATGTAGTCGGCTCCTTGCCGCCGAGGAAAATCGAGCTGTCGCAGTTGCCGATGATCGTATCGGCGTTGTCCTTATACAATGCCTTGAGCTGAGACTGTGCCTGCAAAACGAGGCAGGCGGAGATTTCACGGCTTCGGATGGTCGCCATGAGCTTTTCCAGCTTTGGTATCTGGCCGATGTTTGCACATTCGTCGATCAGGCACCGCACGTGAACCGGCAGATGCCCGCCGTATACATCGTCCGCTTTTTCGCAGAGCAGATTGAAAAGCTGGGTGTAACACATGGAAATCAGAAAGTTGAACGTGTCGTCGGTGTCGGACATGATGAGGAAAAGAGCCGTTTTGCGGTCGCCCAGCGTGTCCAGCTCCAATTCGTCGTAGGCCGTGACCTCCCGCAGCTCCGCAATGTCAAACGGCGCAAGGCGAGCGCCGCAGGAAATCAGAATGGATTTTGCGGTCTTGCCGGCAGCGAGTTTGTATTTCTTGTACTGCCTCACGGCGAAGTGGTTCGGGCTTTTCTTTTCCAGCTCCTTGAACATCAGATCGACCGGGTTTTCAAACTCCTCGTCGTCCTCCCGGACTTCTGAAGCGTTGATGAACTCCAGAAGCGTCGAGAAATTCTGTTCCTCGACCGGCGCTTCATAGTGGATGTAGCCGATCAGCGCTACATACAGCAGCGTTTCGGCCTTCACCCAGAAGTCATCCCCGGACTTTCCCTCGCCCTTGGTGTTGGCGATCAGCGTGGTGACGAGCTTCAAAATGTCTTTTTCAGAGTGGATATACGCGAACGGATTGTAGTGCATTGATTTTTTGAAGTTAATCGTGTTGAGAATTTTGATTTTGTAGCCCTCCCGGAGCAGCAGTCTGCCGCATTCGACCACCACGCTGCCTTTCGGGTCGGTCACGACATAGCTTGAGTGGCATTGCATGAGGTTGGGTTTCAGCCAGAAGCGGGTTTTGCCGGAACCGGAACCGCCCACGACCAGGACATTTTTATTCCTGGCCGTTTTGGGGTCCTTGGGGCGGTTGTTCATGGTAAGACGCTCCGTGGCTGTCAAAATCACGTTGTTTTTGAACACCGGGTCGGTATAGGGCTTGATGTCCTCCTGCGTGCCCCAGCGGGCCGTGCCGTACTCCATGTTCTTCCGGAATTTTCTGGCGTTTTTGCTTTTGACATAGACCACAAGCCGCATGATCGCGGCAATGCAGATGCCAACGCAGAGATCGACCGGATGAAAGCTTGGCGCAGCGTTCTGAAATGCAGCTGTCAGTCCGTCCATGATATGCAGAGCTTTTGTTGAAAAGTCTGTACCAGGCGCGAGGCGGACTGCCTGCCCGATCTTCGTGGCGAACAGGGCGATGAAAGCATAGGGAATATTGGGGACAACGTATTTCTTTACGTTCACAGTTCGCGCTCCTTTTCCTTGTTCTTCACCCTATCCTTTGAAGCCGCGCGAATATGCTCTGCCAGACTGCGGATTTGTGCGATGATAGAGGGCTTATCTTTCTGCTGAACCTGCTTAGCCGTAAACTCCGTAAATGCGGCAGTCAGCGCGTCGGTGTCCCTTGCTTTGAAAAATACGAGGTATTTCGGGATCTCGCCGCTGCGGTCTTTCTTGATGGCGTAATCGACGCCATATTTCCGGGCGACACGCTCAAAGGATTTGATATTGCTGTCAGTGACCTCGATGTTGCTCACGCCCTGATTCTGGCCGATCAGCTGCTTCACTGTCTGTTTGCCCGTGGGCTTAACCGGCCCGGCCAGCTTCTTGTCATGCCTTTTCTGCTTTTTGTAAGCCAGATATTTTGACATGGCCTCTTTCAGCACACGAGCAGTGAGCTTCGTGGTCGTAATGGCGAGAGTGACGGTTTTTGATTCGATTTCTTCCTGCAAAGTGCTTCCTCCTTTCCACTAAAAGAATTGGTTAACGCCCCGCAAGTCAAATAGACTATTTTGGCTAATGATAGTTGTCTTCAGCGTTCCTCATGGGCATTTGCCTTGTGCGGGGCAGCCTTTGTGCTTTCTATGGGCACCGCAAAAACCTTGTGCCCGATTTTCAAGAAAGTCTCCGGTTTCTCGAACATCTTCAGGTACTTGTCCTGTAACTCTTGGGGGATGGATGCAAAGTCTTCCTCACCCAGTCCGCAGATGAAAAACTTGCCGGCGATGATGTCCATGATCTCGCCATTCTCATCTTTCACTGCACGGTTGAGCGGCATACCGTTAAGTTTTCCTTCTTCGTTGCAAATCAGAGCAATGGGATCGTCATAAAAATAAGCGGCTTCAATGCTGCCTCCAACTGCTTTTTGCAAGGATTCAAGGTCGCTGCCGATTGTGGCCATGGCTGCCGGTTTTCCGGCTTCGACCATTACTACATCCATACTTTCACTCATTTCAGGCTCCTTTCCCGGATATGAAAACAGCCGGCAGAGAAATCATTTTCCCCGCCGGCCGTCTCCGTACATATCGTGGTTTACCAATGCCGAATAGTAATTGCTGATCGTACTCGGGGCGTTGAACAGCGCTGCAAGCATGTATTTTTTGATGTTGTGGACGTAGGTTGTGTTCTGCTTGAGGCAGTCCAGAACGTACTCGATATGGGTTGAATCGACTTTCAAAAGCTTTTTCCTGACTATTTCGGAGGGATATTCGTCCCCGGCAATGACAAGACTTTGCTTTTGAGAACACAGCGTCTCGGTCATCAGTTCGACGATTTCATCAAGCTGAGCCTTTTCATAGCGCTGTACGAGAATGTCGTATTCGATATTCTCCATAACGATTTCACGGGTTTCGTCGTATCCCATCGGATCGCCTCCGGCACCGCCGTATGGATAAGGATTTGATTGATCTGTAATCAATATTTTCGTATTTGCTCTTTCCGTACTTGTTATATCTTTACTTAATTGCGCGGGATTTCCCGTATCCGGCCGAGCCATATCCGGTTTATCCATATACGGGTTTTCCGTATCTGGTTTTCCCATATCCGGTAAAGCCGTATGCGGCGCTTCATAAATGATATACTCGGTGTCTGTGATTTTTCCGGCGCTGTCACGCAGCTGGTGGCGGACGAGGTAGCCGCAGTTCTCAAGCTCTTTCAGGGCGGCACCGATGGAATCAACGCCTTCCTTGCAGATTGCGGCAAGCCCCCGTGTGGTGTAGTTCCACTCGTCAGTCAGAGACAGCATCTTGGAGAGCAGGCCAACCGCTTTCAGCGACAGATTTTTATCTCGCAAATGAAAATTGGCCATCACGGTATAGTTCTTGTTTTTCTCAACGCGAAAGACACCCATTGTCATCACCTCTCCTGAGACTGCTGGCGCTTGTGCTGCCACTGTTCGAGGAGCCGGATGATCGTGTCCTGCTTCTGTTTTGGCGTATACGACTTCGGGAAATACTTGTTGATCGTCTCGCCGGGGAGCGTCACTTTGTCGATGTCCTTCTTTTCCTCACTCATGACCGCCATTATCACGCCTTCGTCCAGCTTTCCCTCCTGTGAGAACTTCTTGAGGCGCTGGGCCTGAGAGAGGGAAGGCGTTGCCTGACAGTTTTCGATCTCCTGGGAAAGCATCTGCTGCTGTTCTTTTGTGAGATAAGAGAGTTCGACTGCCGGATTGAAGGCCATCTGCCGGTCATCGACCATAGAAAGAAGTTCAGGAATCAGCTCGGTGAGTCGGATATACCGCTGAACCTGCTTATAGCTTTCGCCGGCTTGTTCACCGATTATCGCCGTCGAGCGCTTCCCAGAGAAATCTGGGACAACTTGTCCCACATTTTCTTTTGTTGGCCGTCCGAGCTGACGGTTCATGGCGTCCAACTTCATCTTGAATGCAAAGGCACGTTCGCTTGGCAGGATGTTTTCCCGCTGCAAGTTGCTGTCAACCATGAGGATCGTCGCCGCGTCATCATCCAGATTCCGGACAATCACCGGCATGGTCGTTATCCCGGCAAGCTCGCAGGCGTGCTGCCGTCTGTGGCCGGAAATCAGTTCATAACCGCCGTCAGGACGGGGCCTTGCAATCGCCGGAACCAGTACGCCGTATTCCTTGATACTTTCCACGGTATCTTGCATGGCCTGATCGTCCGTTACCTTGAACGGGTGATCTTTGAAGGGAAAAAGCTGATCGGTCGGTATCTGCCGCACCTGCTCGCCGGTCGCCGTTGCCGCGTCGGGCGTAAAAATGTCATCGTATCCCTTCAGTTCGATCTTTCTGCCGCTGTCTTTCAATCTTCATCACCTCCTTCGTCAGTGCGGAATAGGCGTCCGCTACTTTGCCGCCCGGATCGTAGGCAAAGATGCTTTTCCCGGCTGCACTCATTTCCGCGGCCCGGACAGATCGCGGAATCTCCTGCGCGAAGACATTGATCTTGCTCCCGTAGGTGTTTCTAACCAGCTCGCTGATTTCTTTGGCGTAGTTGGTACGTCCGTCCACCATTGTCAGCAGGATTCCCTCGATCTTAAGTTTGGGATTGATCTGCCGCCTGACCTTGTTGATCGTCTGCAAGAGCTGTTCAAGCCCTTTGGCGGAAAGGTACTGCGGCTGCGCCGGAATCAGGACGCTGTCGGCAGCCGTAAGCGCGTTGACGGTCATCATGCCGAGCGACGGCATACAGTCGATCAGAACGTAGTTATAGCCGCGCTTGACTTCGTTCACATACTGGCTGAGCACCCGTTCCCGATTCATGGCATTGACCAGCGATACTTCCAGGCCGGAGAGCTCGATGTTGGCCGGCATCAGGTCGATGCCTTCACCATGATGCAGGATGCCCTCTGTGGGGTCATGCAGCTGCTCTGTGAGGACTTTGCTGAGAATGGTGGATAAAGTTGTTTCCAGTTGATCGGGTTGAGCATAGCCCAGCGCCGCCGTCAGGCTGCCTTGGGGATCGGCGTCAATCAGAAGAACTTTTTTGCCTTCATTGGCAAGCCCGACACCGAGATTTTCACAAGTCGTGGTCTTTCCAACCCCGCCTTTCTGGTTTGCTACTGCAATTACTGTGTTCGTGAGTTATCACCTCCATCCAATAAAATTTCTGCAAATTATGAAACCCTTTACGAAATTACATTTGAATCACCTCCAAAAGAATATAAAAAAAGCGCCTCTTCACAAAAACGATGGTGAAGAAGACGCATCCATAGAGGGCTGGTATAGAGCCAAAAAATGTATAGAACTAATAACCATACATTTTTTCTGTTAGCAGGCTTTTTTCGATTTTATTTGCACTTGTTTGCAGACGAGCGCGTTTTGTTTGCAAAACTCTATTTTTTTGCTAACTTTTGTTAGCTGAATATTTTGATCGAAGAACGTGAAATGAAGTATCCTGAGAATGTCAACTTAGAAAAATCTTCTGACAGTAACCGCCGAAAAAGCAGGAAATAAAAAAAGCCGAAAACCTCGATGAATCAAGGCTTTCGGCGTTGTTTTTGGCGTCCCCGGGCGGATTCGAACCGCCGGCCTATCGCTTAGGAGGCGATCGCTCTATCCGGCTGAGCTACGGAGACACATATCAAATTTTGAACGGCTATCCTTACATTTTTCGCCCCAAGTTCTATGTTCCAGCTGGCACTTAGGAGGCGAGTGCTCTATCCAGCTGAGCTACGAGGACAATTGTTATTCCGGCGAAAAACTCCGCCGGTACGTGGTTATTTTACTACAAACTCCCGGCTTTGTAAAGCGGACGCCGGAAAAGAACTGCCTCTTCCTTGTCGCTTTTACAACATACACGCGGCGGGAAATATAGTATAATAATCCCATAACAAGGAAACCATTCATCCATAAGGAGGCGCGATATGAAATATTGTGTTAATGAAAGCTGTATCGGTTGCGGTCTGTGCGAGTCGACCTGCCCGGAGGTTTTTAAGATGACGGAGAATAACGTCGCGGAAGCGATCGATTCCGAGGTTCCGGCGGACGCTGTCGTTTCGGCGGAAGAAGCCTGGACCAACTGCCCGGTAAGCGCGATTGAGCAAAAAGACTGAGAAACGCGGTAAACGAAATCAAGGAGGAAGCTATGACTTTTGAAGAACTATATCAAACTCTTTTGTCAGACAGTATGAAAGGAAATGAGTCTCTTCCTGACTGTGACCCGAAGCAGCTTGACTGTCTGCTGAACCCGGAGAAATACGCGCCTGTCCTGCGGACAGAATCCTGTGATGGCGTAACATGCGGGAAGGCCTGCCAGAAAAGCTGTATCTTCGACGCGATCGTCCCGGACGAAAAGGGCGCTCTTACGATCGATCCGAAGCTTTGTACCGGTTGTAGCGCGTGTATTGAGGCCTGCGATTACAAAAAACTGACCGCGAGCCGCGATATCCTGCCGGCCATGAAGGCGGTCCGCGAGCCCGGCGCGGTTTCCTATGCGCTGATCGCGCCTGCTTTTCTGGGTCAGTTCAGCGACGACGTCACGCCCGGTATGCTGCGTAACGCTTTCAAGGCGCTTGGCTTTACCGGCATGGTTGAGGTCGCGCTTTTCGCCGATATTCTGACCATGAAGGAAGCGCTGGAATTCGACAAAAACATCTTAAGCGAGGACGATTACCAGCTGACGAGCTGCTGCTGCCCCATCTGGATCGCGATGATCCGGAAAGTCTACCACGAGCTGACGCCCCGCCTGCCCGGCGCGGTTTCCCCGATGGTCGCCTGTGGGCGCGTCATCAAGAAGCTGCATCCGAACGCGGTCACTGTATTCGTGGGACCTTGTATCGCCAAGAAAAGCGAGGCGCGCGAAGCGGACATCAAGGACGCGGTCGATTACGTCCTGACCTTCCAGGAAGTACAGGATATCTTTAAAGCGGCTGAAATTGACCCGTCCGCTTTTCCGGAAAGCGAGAAGGAACACTCCTCCCGCGCGGGCCGTATTTACGCGCGTGTCGGCGGCGTGAGCGAGGCGGTACAAAAAACCGTCGAGCAGCTTTCGCCCAACCGCCCCATAACGATAAAAACGCGGCGGGCGGATGGAATACCCGCCTGCCGCGCGATGATCGAGGAACTGAAGAACGGAAAACCCGACGCGAACTTTTTCGAGGGAATGGGCTGTGTCGGCGGCTGCGTCGGCGGGCCGAAAGCGATCCGGGATAAAGAAACCGGAACAAAACTGGTCAATCGCTATGGCGACGACGCCCAATACAAAACACCGCTGGATAACCCTTACGTGACCGAGCTTTTAAGCCAGCTTGGTTTTGACTCGGTCGAGTCTCTCTTGGAACGCGACGATCTGTTCACGAGAGATTTTACTTAAGACAATCGTTGACCCAGCTGATAAAGTTCACGGAGCTGGTTCCCGTACGTTCCGCTGTCGTGTGGCCAAGGCCCCAGACAGTGGTGAAGTCAACGCTTTTCACGCCGCTGTTCTGTTCCAGCGCGAGCGCCAGGTTCATCTCCGTCGTAAGCGAGGTGTCGCCCTGATCAATACCGGTGTTGATTCTCCAGTAGGAAGCGGTCTTCGCGCTTCCCGCGCCGGCATAGTAATCGCTTATATAATAAAGCGGGTTGTACATGTTCTGCCGTACTGCCGTCAGGGTTCCCAGCGCGTCGGTATTATTCATATCTCCGGCGTATGCCGCCGCGTAAGAAGAATCATAATCATTGAAAGTTGAGTAATTGGCCGCGTTCGAGCTTAAGAGCGCGGCCATTGTCGCGTCAAAATGAAGCGCGTCGCTTTCCGCGTTGCCGAATACCATGTTCTCAGCCTGGCTTTCGTTCAGGGAATCAAAAGCGCCGACGTCCTTGGTCGCGTTTTTACAATGCTGGACAAAAGCCTCCACACTTGTGATCGTCGCCGTGTTGGTATACGCGTCATACTGAATCCATGTCGTGTCGCTGTTCAGCGAGTCAATATAATCCTGTACCGTGTCGTACGTCGCGGACGCCGCGGAAGTACCGGACGAAGCGCCCATGCCGCCGGCGCCTCTTGTCATGCCGGAAGGCATGCCGCTGCCGGATGTATCGCCGGTCGGCGCGCTTCCGCTTGTCATACCGCTCGGCGCGCCGCCGCTTGGCGCGCTGCCGGAAGCCATATCGCTCTGGCCGCTTCCGCCGCCGGCGAATCCGCCGTCCGCCATCGTCGTACTGCCGGAGGTATAAGGGAATGTCGTGTCCGAAAGGAAGTTATTCAGGGATGTCTCAATCACCGATTTCATATAATCATAGTATGTGCCGGACGCGTAAATGCCGCTGTCTGATTTCGAGAGCGTCAGCGTGTTGCCGCTGCTGTCCTTAAACCCGGCCGCGTTGATATAATCCGCGAATGACGCCGCCATATCATCGGAAAGCGCCGACGTCCAGGCCGTGTCGGCTCTCGTGCCGGATGTGGAATACTGCCCCATCATCCACTCGTACGCCTCATCCGCTACATCGAGACTTGTGATCGGGCACCAGCACATCGCGCCGCAGATCGCGTCACTGATGTAATTTCCGCTGCCGTCGCGCATCGCCGAGCCGATATTTTCCAGATAAGAATAGTAAAGATCGCTGTCGCCGGACGCGCCCATCAGCGAGCTTTGCGCGCCGCCGCCACTGTGACCGAACGTGAAGATCCGGTCCTTGTCGCCGGGAAGCGAAGCGGTATTATAGCGCAGATATCTCACGGCGGATTTCAGATCCGTCACGCCCCAGGGCGCGCCGCCGCTGTAAGAGCTTCCGTCGCTGTTCGTCCCGTTATTCCTGCCGCGGCATCCCGCGTAAACATAGACAAACCCCGCGCTCAGATAATCGGAAAGACCGCTGTAGCTGTAAGAAGTCGGCGCCGCCTGCGCCGCGTAACCCGCCGTGTTGACCGGCATTACAATGGGCGCCGTCGCCGCGGTATAACCGCCGACTGTTTTGCCCGTGTCGATCGTACAGGTATACGTTCCGTCGCCGTTCGCGGTCGCCTTCATGTAGTCGCCCGGGACATAAATACCCATCGACTCATAGTCGGTCGCCTGGGCGTCGGCGCAGTAGACAACGCCGATCTGCCAGTACACGTTATTGTCCGCGTCATAGTTCCACGCGTTACTTTTGAACGCGAGATCACTGATGTTATCCGGATTCGTCACCGTGTCCTCGGTCAGATTCTCCGTACTTGAAGCGGTGGTTGACGCCTGGCTGTCGGAAGACGTCGACTGACTTGTCGAGCTCCCCGCGCAGGCGCAAAGTGACGCGGTCATGGCAATACTCAGAAGAACCGCGCCGATTCGTTTGTAATGAAGCATAAAGCACCTCCTGAATTCATTTTCGCGGTTTTATCATACTCCCTGAATATTGAAAAAAGATTGAGATTCCGTTTCTATTTTCCGTTTCTATTTCTCTGTTTTTATTTCTCCGCCTTCATCTCGCCGACCGGCAATGTCACAGTAAAAGTCGTGACCCCGCCTTCGCAGTCCACCGAAATCTTGCCCTTATGATTCTCGACAATTCTCGCGGCGATCGCGAGCCCCAGGCCGAAGTGATTGTCTTCCCCGTTCCGGGCCGCGTCACCCCGGCAGAAACGCGCGAAAATCCGCTTTCTCTGCTCCTTTGGTATTTCTTTTCCTTCATTTGAAACAGAAAGCTTAACGACATGGCGCTCTTTTTTAAGCGAAATTTTTATATTTCCGTTTTGCCGACAATACTCCACCGCGTTATCAAGCAGAATCGCGGTCAGACGCGTCAGACGCTCGCTGTCGCCGCGGACTGTGATGTTATCCTCAATCTCGTAATTAAGGACCGCGCCCTTTTCAAAAGCGACGCTTTCAAACGGCAGCGCGCTCCCCGTCACGACACGGCTTAGGTCCACTTTCTCCATAACAGGCGGCTCGCTCTCCACACGCGTCAGATCCAGGAGCCGTCTCGTAAGCGCCGCCATCCGCTCGTTCTCGAACTGAATATTGGAAAGCCACGCGTTCGCGCCGATCTCCCGGGCCAGCATCTCCGCGTTCGCGGAAACGACCGCGATCGGTGTTTTCAGCTCATGCCCCGCGTCGGAAATAAATTGTTTTCTCTGATTGTCCCGCTCCTCCAGCGGATCAACGATTTTCTTAGCCAGAAAAAGCGCCAGGAAAAAGAAAAGAATCAGCGCGCAGGCGCCGAATATCAGCGTATACCTGAAAAGCGTGGAAAAGCTTTCCCGCCGTATCGTGTTGTCCATCATGACGACAAGAGTCGTTCCATTCTCTTCTCCGGAAACATAATAGACCAGCTTTCCATACTCGCCGCTTTGCCGGCCGCCGTCCCGGATCGCGGACGCGGCTTCCACGATTTCGCTCTCGGATAAGGAGGAGCGAAGCCCGTTATCAATTCCCTCTGCCGCCCCGTCCGCGGAGAACACGACCGCGTAAAAAGTCGAGACGCTGAATTCCTGATCCGGCAGGACATCCATTCCGTCCGGAAGGCCTTTTTCCTGATAAATCCCGGCGTAGTTTTTCAGCATATCCTGACTTTTAACAAAAATTTCCCGATAACTCGCGGCGTAGATCAGCGCCAGCGCCGCCGCCAGAATCAGGATAATAACCGCCATGATCGTCGAAACGATTTTGATTCGCGTCTTCTTATACATGCCTGCTCCTCAGCTCGTAGCCCAGACCGCGGGTCGCCTTGATTTCCACGCTCGAGCCTACAAAACTCAGCTTCCGCCGCAGAAAGCTCAGATAGACCTCCACGTTATTATACTCCGCCTCATTGTCATAACCCCATACGCGGCGCGCCAGCAGTTCCCGGGGCAGAATCCGGTCCTGGTTCAGAATCAGATATTCCATCACGCGGAATTCCTTCTCGCTGAGCCTTACGGAAGCGGGCGGCTCAGTGTCTGTCTTTAAAAGTGTCCGCTCTCCGGCGTTCAGCGCGATATCGCCGAAACGCGGTTCCGCTTCCTCCTCGTTCCGCGACCGTCTGACAAGCGCGCGCAGTCTCGCCAGAAGCTCCCGGGAAAGAAACGGCTTCGTCAGATAATCATCCGCGCCGCTGTCCAGTCCCGTTACCTTATCGTCCAGCCCGCTTTTCGCCGTCAGCATCAGAATCGGCGTCTGAATTCCCGCGTCTCTGGCCTCTTTCGCGACCTCGAAGCCGGAAAGGCCCGGAAGCGTCACGTCCAGGATCACGATATCATAAAGGTCCGTCAGGACCGCCTCCAGCCCTCGATCGCCCTCCGTCCGGACGTCGACCTCGTAGCTCTCGGCCTCGAGAAGACCTTTGAGCGCCTCCGCCATTCTTTTCTCATCCTCAATCAATAATATTCTCATGCTTTTTTATCCGGGAACGTGATAATAAAAGACGTCCCTGTCTCCAAATTACTTTCCGCCTTGATTTTACCATGATGGTTCTCGACGATCGCCGCCGCGATCGAAAGCCCGAGTCCATAGCCGCCCTCAGAACGTACGCGGGATTTATCCCCCCGGTAAAAGCGCTCAAAAACATGGCTGAGCTCCTCTTTCGGAATTACCGCCTCCGGCGAGGAAACGCTGTTCGTGACCCGCAGCTGAATTTTCTCCGGGATTCTCTTAAGCGTGATGTCGACTTTCCCATTCTTTCCGTATTTGCAGGCGTTATCGAGCAAAATCGCGATCAGCTGCTTCAGCTGCTTCTCGTCCGCCGGCATGGAAATATCGTCCTCGATGTGATCCGTCAGTTCCACGTGTCTCTCGAACGCGACCGACTCAAAAAGAAGCGCCGCGCTCCAGACAACATTCGTGACATCCACCGTCTGGCTGATGACCGGGATCCTGGCCGCGTCATGCTTGGCAAGGAAAAGCAGGTCGTCCAGAAGCTCCTTCATCCGGACCGCTTCTTCCTTCGTGTTCTCGATCCATTTCTTCTGCTGCCCGATCGTGTCGTCCGGATGGGTCCGCAGAATCTCCAGATTCGCCAGAATCACGGTAAGCGGCGTCTTCAGTTCATGCGACGCGTCAGCCGTGAACTGTTTCTGCTGCCGCCACGCCTCGTCCACCGGCTTCACCACGAGCCTCGCCAGATAAAGACTGATCAGGAAAAAGACCAGCGCGCTCCCGACAAAAATCAGGATCTCATTGCGCAGCATCCGGGCCAGCGAGGCTTTGGACGTGGATATGTCCATAAACGCGATTTTGCTGCCTGTATCCGTCGTTTTGACCTCGTAGGCAAGCGCGAGACTCCGGAGCGTCCCGCTGGAATCCGCGTTCGCGAGCGTCTCCGTCACCGCCTCCTGGACCGTGCTTTCCTCGATCTGAACCATGCTGTCGTCAATCGACTCAATATTCCCGGAGGAATCCAGCGTCACCGTGAACACGGAACTCGAGCGATTGCCCAGCTGCTGGTCAAAGCCGGTGCCGCCGTTCGCGCCCGCGTTCTGATCCGGCGCGGTATCGGAATTTGTCTGTGCTCCGGAAGCGCCGCCATTATCACCAATGATGGGTCTGAGATCTTTCCCGGCCATGTTCAGCGCCGCGCTCAGATTCCTCTGAATATTACTCTGGTTATTCTGATAATTCGAGACGTAAAGAATGGAAAGAACCACCACCATAACAATCATGACAAAGGACATATTAATTAAAATGAATTTACGCTTTAGTTTATTAATCAATTCGCGCTTCCTCCAGCTTATAACCAACCTTCCGGACCGTTCCGATCGTAATCGAGGAGCCCAGGAAGAACAGTTTCTTCCTCAGAAAAGAAATGTACGCCTCCACGTTATTGTCCTCGGCGTCTGACTCGGAGCCCCATACCTTCACGATCAGCGTCTCTTTTGACAAAATGATTCCGGGATTGGACATCAGAAGCTTCATCAACTCAAATTCCTTAAAACTCAAATGAATGCTCTTATTCCCGCGGCTGAGATCATTCGTCGAAAGCGCCAGTTTCAAATCGCCGTAAGTCAGCTCCTCTAAAATCACCTCGCCCTTGCGGCGGGACATCGCCCGGATCCGGGCAAGAAGTTCCTGCGGCACAAAGGGCTTCGTCATATAATCGTCGGCGCCCTGGTCCAGACCCGTGATCTTGTCGTTGACATCGTCCTTCGCGGTCAGCATGATCACCGGCGTGTGAATGTCTTTCTTACGAAGCTCCTTCACGACGGAAAAACCATCCATGCCCGGCAGCATCACGTCCAGGACAATGACGTCATAATCGCCGCTTTGCCCGTAATCCAGACCGTCCACGCCATTATAGACGATGTCCGCCATGTATTTTTCCTCACGCATGATCTCGCCAAGCGCGTCCGCCAGACGGACCTCATCCTCTACTATAAGAACCTTCATCGACTTCACCCTTCCTTTTCCCTAAATTTTATCATGCTCAGTATAGGCCAACAAGCTGAAAATAAGCTGAAAGAGTTTTTTCAGAATAATTTAAGGTACGGTCAGTATAATGGCGTTAAAACAAAGGAGGGATTCATATGATGACAACGGAAACGGCGGCTCAGACCACAGCGACAATGGTTTTCAGACGTTACGAGAAAAAATATATGTTAAATAAAAAGCAGTACAACGTATTGATTTCAGAAATCAGAAAACACGCCCACGACGACGAGTTCGGTAAGACCATTTCCCAGAACCTTTATCTCGACACCGAGAATTACGAGCTGATACAGACCTCTCTGGAGAAACCTTTATATAAGGAAAAGCTTCGACTCCGAAGCTACGGCGTCCCGAAAAGCAAGGACAGCCCGGTTTTCCTGGAACTCAAGAAAAAATACAACGGCGTCGTCTACAAAAGGCGCGCCGAGCTGACGCTTCAAGAGGCGGACCGCTATCTTTACCACGGGATCTACCCGAAAGACCGCGACTGCCAGATTTTAAGAGAGCTTTCCTTCTCGCTCCAGAAATACCGCCCCGTTCCCAAAGCGTATCTTTCCTACGAACGCTTTTCCCTGATCGACAACGACGATCCCGAGCTGCGGATCACGTTCGACCGGGATCTCACCTGCCGGGATTACGACCTGCGGCTAGAGAAAGGATCCTACGGCGACAAAATTCTCGACGAGGATTATTACCTGATGGAAATCAAAACAATCAACAGTATTCCGCTCTGGCTGACGAAAGCGCTTTCGGAAACAGGCGCCTTCCCGACGACCTATTCCAAATACGGAACCTATTACGCGAACTGCCTGACGGAACAAAAAACAGTCTTCAATAAAGGAGGGGTCTGCTATGCTTAACAGTATTTTATCATCCGTAGCCGCGTCCGAAATGAAAATCGGCGAATTCGCCATCTGTATGGCGGTGTCACTTGTGCTTGGCATCCTGTGTATTTTTCTTCATTCCTATAAAAATCAGGCGAGCAAAAGCTTCCTGATCACGCTCGCGCTGCTTCCGCTGATCGTCCAGGTCATCATCGCCGTCGTAAACGGCAACCTCGGCACAGGCGTGGCGGTGGCCGGCGCTTTCACGCTGGTCCGCTTCCGTTCCGCTCCCGGCAATGCCCGTGAAATCAGCAGTATTTTCCTGGCGATGACCATCGGCCTCGCGGACGGCATGGGCTACATCGGCATCGCGATCCTGCTTTTCATCTTCGTGGCGCTTCTTACGATCCTGCTGCTCAATCTCCCGATCAAAGGACTTACGGACGGACAAAAAGCTCTGCGTGTCACGATTCCCGAGAATCTGGACTATACCAATATTTTTGACGATCTCTTCGAAAAATACACCAGCTTCGCGAAACTTCGCAGAGTCAAAACAACGAACATGGGAAGCCTTTACGATTTGTCCTACGACATCACGCTGAAAAACGACGCGGAAGAGAAAGCTTTTATCGATGAGCTCCGCTGCCGCAACGGCAACCTCCCAATCACCTGCGGAAGACCTGAAATCAACCGGGAAGAGCGTAGAAAGGAAGACTACTATGATGAAGAAGAAAAGCGTATGGATCATCATCGCGTGCGCCGCTCTCTCCGCTGTTTTAATCGCTTTCCTCATATGGGACGGCCAGAAGGAATCCGCTTCGGCGGATTCTTCTTCTACCACAACATCGGAAAGCGCGATCAAAAGCGTCTCTGTCAAATACACGGACGCGGATCTCAAAACAGACTGGGACGACAGCGCGACGGTGATCAGCTGTTCCGGAAGCTCGGTGACAATCACCGGTAAAGGCGCCAGCGAGTCCGGTGGTGTCATTACAATTACCTCCGGCGGCACCTTCGTATTCTCCGGCACTCTGACCGATGGCGAAATCGTGGTGAAAGCCGCGGATACCGATAAGGTACACATCGTCCTGAACGGCTTAAGCGTCACGAACAGCGACGGTCCCGCGATCTACGGCGAGCAAAGCGACAAAATCATCCTCACTCTGGCGGACGGAACCGTGAACACATTGACCGACAGCTCCAACTATTCCTCTCTGGACGAAAAAGGCGACCCCGACGCTACGCTTTTTTCCAAGGATGATATCACGATCAATGGAACCGGAACTCTTAACATCACCGGCAACTACATGGACGGCATCCACACTAAAGACGATCTGAAAATCGTCGGCGGCACAATCAACGTAACCGCGGTCAAGGACGGTATCAAGGGGCGCGACAGCGTCGTCATCAAGGATGGCGTAGTCAACGTTTCCGCGGACCAGGACGGCATCCAGTCCAACAACGATGAGGATACCTCCAAAGGCTACGTGCTGATTCAGGGCGGCACAACGACCATCAGCGCGACGAAGCAGGGTATTCAGGCGGAAACCGTCTGCCAGATCGACGGCGGCGCGATTACAATAACCCAGAGCTACGAAGGTATGGAGGCCCCGACCATCGTACAAAACGGCGGCGATATCAACATCACCTCCTCCGACGACGGGCTGAACGCGGCGGCCGCCAGCTCAAGTTCCTCGACATCCGCCACGACAACAACGACGGTAACAACAGCGGCAACAACGACGTCAAGCTCGACAGACAGCTCGGCAAGCGGATCGACGAGTAACGCGGCAAACGGCTCAACCTCAATGCCTTCTATGCCTTCGGGCTCAGCGCCTTCCGGATCATCGTCGTCTGACTCATCCTCTTCCGGCTCCGCGCCCTCCGGACAGACAATGCCGAATCAAAATTCCGGCTCATCCGACAGCTCCTCGAATTCCACAGGAAACGCGGCGGGAGGCATGACCGGCGGGAACATGGGTGGCGGAAACACCACAGGAGGAAACACGACCGGCGGAAACATGGGCGGCGGCATGGACTATGACAGCAGCCTCTCCATTACTATAAACGGCGGCACTCTCACGATCAACGCGCAGGGTGACGGCATCGACTCCAATGGCGACATTTATATAAACGGCGGCGAGGTCTATGTAAACGGCCCCACGCAGAATGACAACTCGGCGCTGGATCCCGGCGGCTCAATATATCTGAACGGCGGCACTGTGATCGCTTCCGGATCTTCCGGAATGGTCGAGACCCCGTCCACAACATCCGGACAGGCCAGCCTCGTTTATTACTACACCAACACACAGACTGCCGGCTCGACGATTACGCTGAAAGACTCCTCCGGCAACACGATTGCCACCTGCGAGAACCCCAAAACATACAGCTGCGTAATCATCAGTACGCCCGCCATGACAGACGGACAGACCTATTCTCTCTACTCAGGCGATACCAAACTTGAGGACATCACTCTCAGCGGAACCGTTACTTCTTCCGGCACGGCTTCCTCGACCGGAATGAGCGGCGGCTTCGGCCAGAATAAATCCGGCGGTCGCTAAGCGGCCGCCTAAGGAAAGGTGGGATATTATGGATACCAGATCAATAACTTATGTGGTAATTCCGGCTTATGAACCAGACGAAAAGATGGTTGAGCTTGTCAAAGAGCTCAAAGAAACAACCGATTACGAGATCATTATCGTGAACGACGGCAGCGGTCCGGCGTACAGAAGTATTTTCAGCGAGGCGGAACCATATGCCCACATCATCTCCTATCCGGCGAATCTCGGCAAAGGCTACGCTCTGAAGACCGCGTTTTATTATCTGCGCGGCATCTGTCCCAGAGACAGCCGGATCATTACCGCCGACGCGGACGGCCAGCACTCGGTAAAGGATATTATCGCCGTCGATCAGGCCCTTAAAAATCACGGTAACTGCTTCGTTCTCGGAAGCCGCCGCTTTAGCGGTAAAATCCCGTTCAAAAGCAGGGCCGGCAACTTAATTACCAGCAACGTGTTCCGCTTATCGACCGGCGTACGAGTCGGAGACACCCAGACCGGCCTCCGAGGCTTTAACGAACGCTATCTTACATACATGCTGGAAACCGACGGCTTTCGCTATGAGTACGAAATCAACACGCTTTTGAAATGGGTCAATAACGGATTTCCGCTTTACGAAGAACCCATCGAGACTATTTATATCAAAAACAACACGTCCTCTCATTTTCACGCGCTGCGCGATTCTTTTCTGATCTACCGGGAAATCCTGAAATTCACGCTCTCTTCCTTTGTCAGTTTTCTGGCCGACTACGGACTTTACGCGCTTTTCATATTATTGACCTCGGCCTTCCCGCTGAGCCTGAGCGTGGCCATCAGCAATATCTCCGCCCGTTTTATCAGCGCAGGTTTGAATTACACGCTGAACCGAAGATTTGTTTTCCGCAGCAAAGAAAGCGTCGCGAAAACAGCTTCCCAGTATTTCCTTCTGGCGCTTACGATTCTGGTTCTGAATACCGCGCTGTTGACTCTTTTAGTCAACACGATTCTGCCAAATCGCTTTATCGCTAAAATATTCGTTGAAGTTTTCTTATTCTTCTTCAGCTGTACAGTACAGAAACGCTTCATATTTCACGAAAAAACCGAAAAAAGAGATAGACACCCGGCCCTTGGAAAGGCTGTGATAATAAAATGAGTAAAAATACAAAGAAGAAACGGATGACCTGGCGCGTCCTGTATAATATCGTCCTCATCGCTTTTACCGCCTTCGTGCTGTTAAAAACATTCCTGATCGCCGATGTGCAGGTATCCTCCGTGTCATCCGCCGGTGTTTACGCTTCCTCGAATTCATCAACCGCTGCCTCTTCCGATTCCGGATCGGCGGTTACCGAAGTATCTGACGCAGTCATCACCGAAAACAGCTATCAGGACAGCAATATCTCGATTACCGTCACGGAAGAACGCGTCGACAACACCACCGTTTACGTGGCTGACGTACAGGTCAGCAGCGTGGAGTACCTGAAGACCGCGTTCGCGAACAACGCCTACGGAAGGAACCTCAAAGACACGACCTCTGACATGGCCTCCTCCAATAACGCGATTCTCGCGATCAACGGCGACTACTACGGATTCCGGGATTACGGCTACGTGCTCCGGAACGGCGTGCTTTACCGAAGCAATTACAGCTCCGCCGATGACGACGCTTTTGTGATCTACTCGGACGGCAGCTGCGAAACCATAACAGAAAGTCAGACCGACGCCAACACGCTGTTGAGCGAAGGGGCGCTGCAGGTTCTCTCCTTTGGGCCGGGACTTGTCGAGAACGGAACGATCAGCGTTACCCAGAATGAGGAAGTTGACCGGGCCAAAACAAGTAATCCCAGAACCGCGATCGGCATGATCAGTCCTCTTCATTATGTTTTCGTCGTGTCGGACGGCAGAACCTCAGAAAGCGAAGGACTTACGCTTTACCAGCTTGCGACCTTCATGAGTGATTACGGCTGTACGGAAGCGTATAATCTCGATGGCGGCGGATCTTCCACCATCTATTTCAATGGTCAGGTCATCAATAACCCGACCGATGGAACCAAAAGCGGAGAACGCGAGGTGAGTGATATTGTCTATATCGGCTATTAATATGAATACCATACAATTATTGAAGAGAAAAATCGTCAAAGGCGCGGCGGCGTCCCTGTTCTGCGGAATACTGACTATTGTCTACAACCACTTCGGGCATGGCGTACACTCCGTTTATATGGACCGGCTGTTTCTTTTTCCTCTCCTCTTGGGAACCGCGGTCTACGCGCTGCTGCTTTTTACGGGAATTGTCAAAAACGCTTCCGAAAACGCGTTTTCACTGTACGCCTGCGGTATCACGACCCTGACCGTCGGAAGCCTGCTCAAAGGAGTTTTCGTAATCGCCGGCACCAATTCCCCTTATCTGATTGTTTACTGGTCTCTGGGCATCGCGCTGCTGATCCTGGGCGCCGCGCTTCAGCTCCGGCACTCGATAAATCTCAAAAAAAGATCCGGTTGTCAAAACTGACAGCCGGACTTTTTTATATTTATTATTTATTTTTCCATTTCAATAACAGTTCTGCCGTTCATGTACGGAATAAGCGCCTCCGGTACCCGGATACTGCCGTCCGCCTGCTGGTAATTTTCCATGATCGCCGCTGTTGTACGTCCGACCGCCACGCCGCTTCCGTTCAATGTATGAACAAATTTGGCTTTATCTTTGACATCATCTTTGTAACGAATATTCGCTCTTCTGGCCTGGAAATCCTCAAAATTACTGCAACTCGAAATCTCTACGTAACGATCGTAGCTCGGCATCCATACTTCAATATCGTATTTCAGCGCCGCCGTGAAACCAAGATCTCCAACGCATATCTTAACGACCCTGTAAGGAAGGCCAAGACCCTTCAGAACTTCTTCCGCGTCGTTGACCAGTTTTTCCAACTCGTCATAGGAATCCTCCGGCTTAGTGAACTTGACCAGTTCTACTTTATTGAACTGATGTTGACGGATCAGACCTCTTGTGTCTCTGCCCGCGGCTCCCGCCTCCGCGCGGAAGCAAGCCGTGTAAGCGCAATGCTTGATCGGAAGCTTGCTGCCATCCAGGATCTGCTCGCGGTACATATTCGTTACCGGAACCTCCGCTGTCGGCACAAGGAAATATTCTTTTCCATCACCATAAACCTTATACGCGTCCTCCTCAAATTTCGGCAGCTGACCGGTTCCGGTCATGCTTTCTCTCGTGACCATAAAAGGAGGGAACACTTCCGTGTAATCCTGCTTCTCAGTATGAATATCGAGAAAATAATTTGTGATGGCTCTTTCAAGTCGAGCTCCTTGTCCGCGATAAACCGTGAAACGAGATCCTGAGATCTTACCGGCCGTCTCGGGATCCAGAATTCCAAGCGAGGATCCAAGTTCCCAATGCGCTTTCGGCTCAAAATCAAATTTGGTGGGCTCCAGGTATTTCCGGATTTCCACGTTATCCGCGTCCGAATCACCCATCGGAACCGAAGGATGCGGAATGTTCGGAATCGTAAGCATCCACGCGTTTAACTGATTCTCGACCTCGGAAACCTCCGCGTCCATTTTCTTAATTTCTTCCGAAAGCTTCTTCATCTCCGCGAATACAGGCGCTACATCCTCTCCCGCTTTCTTCATTTCAGGAACCTGTTTCGAGACTCTGTTCTGCTCCGCTTTCAGCGTTTCTACCTCAGATAAAAGCGAACGGCGTTTTTCGTCAAGTGTTTTAAACTGACTTAAATCAAAGTCCTCGTTTCTCGTAGACAGCGCCTTCGCTACCTCATCGAAATGCTCCCTCAGCAATTTAATGTCTAACATAATAGATCCTCCTCTAAATTATAAATTATTGACGTCGATCGCCTTCTCCAAAGATTCCATCTCTTCATCCGCGAGTTCTACGAATGACTCGCCTTTCAATATTTCCTTGATATATGTATAGCAGCCTTCCCTGCTATGCACGGAATTAATGATATATCCACTATTCTCATTGTCCAAAAGCGTAAGCGCGAAACTAAGTTTTCCGCCCATTTCCTGAAAAGCGTCGTATTTCACGATCCCGAGTTTCTGATAAGCTTTACGCAGACGCTCATTAATGCTGTTGATATCACCTTGCTGCTTCTTCACTACCAGCGCGACCTGATCCATTTCCTGGAATCGGTTCATAACCGATTCTTCAAGAGCTTTCCCATCTTTTCCTTTCATAAAGGATTTATACTGCAATGTCAGTCTTTGCAATTCTTCTCTTGTCATGATCAGCGCCACGAACAGCGCGATAACCAGAATGAACAGCAAAATGACCAAAATACCGGCGTCAAACGGCAATTTCGCGAGCATGCTGTTTTCCATTTTAATAAACCTACCTTTCGCTTTCTATTGTTTTACTGCCGAAGTGTCATAAGCATGTGATAAATACGCTCCAAATCGTCTTCAGAGTAATATTCAATCTTGATCATGCCCTTTCCCTTGCCGCTGTCGTTCACAACGACCTTAGTACCGATAACTTCTTTCATTTTATTGGCCATATCCTCAAAAATTACGGTATTAACAGTAGTTGGTTTTACTTTTTTCTCTTTCGGATTATTGATTTCTTTTACCAGCTTCTCCGTTTCCCTGACACTCAATTTCTCATCGAAAATTGTGTTTGCCAGAGCGTACTGCTTATCAGAATCCTCAATTGCCAGAAGCGCTCTCGCGTGACCGGTGGAAATCATCTCATCCACAATCATTTGCTGCACTCTGTCATCTAATTTTAATAGTCTCATAGAGTTTGTGACGGCGGAACGGCTCTTCGATACTCGTTCTGCTACCTCATCCTGTTTAAGCTCAAACTCTGTCAAAAGCCGTTTATAGGCCTGCGCTTCCTCAATCGGGTTCAAATTCTCTCGCTGTATATTCTCAATCAGAGCAATTTCAATAGATTCCTGTTTCGTAAATTCGCGTATTATAACAGGAACCTCCTTTAAACCAGCTATTTTAGCCGCTCGCCAACGTCTTTCTCCGGCAATCAGCTCATAAAAGCTGCCCTTCTTTTGAACTAAAAGAGGCTGAAGAACGCCAAATTGTTTAATAGAGTCCGCCAATTCTACCAATGAGTCTTCATCAAAATTTCTTCTCGGCTGTCCCCGGTTCGGTTCGATTTTATTCAATTTAATAATCGTCTCACCGTGATCTTTTGCTTCAACGACTGGTTTTTTCGTCTCAGAATTTCCTGAAGATGGTATTAATGTGTCGAGACCTTTGCCTAAGCCACTCTTCTTTACGGGCAATTAGCTCATCTCCTTTCTTTCAATATCTCCTCCGCCAAACTCGCGTAACTAATCGCGCCGGACGATTTAGAATCATAATATGTAATAGGCATACCATAGCTGGGCGCTTCCGCGAGTCTTACATTACGAGGTATAATCGTTTCAAATATGCGCTGTTTCAGATTGTTTTTAACATTTTCCACAACCTGCAAAGAAAGATTTGTCCTGGAGTCACACATTGTAAATACGACCCCCTCAATCTCAAGATCCGGATTCAGGCGTTCCTGAACAAGCTGGATTGTCTGTATTAATTGAGAAAGACCCTCCAGAGCGTAATATTCGCATTGAATCGGAATTAGTATTGAATCCGCGGCCGTCATTGCGTTAATCGTAAGCATATTTAATGAAGGTGGACAATCTATAATAATATAGTCGTAATTATCCTTTACTTTTTCAAGATCCTTCCGTAAAATATACTCTTTATCCTCAAAGTCCGCCAATTCCACTTCCGCGGCGGATAAATTGATATTCGAGGGGATAATGTCTAGATTCTCTATAACCTCACTTATGAGGCATTGCTCAATGGAAATATTGCCAATTATAAGCTCGTAAACGGTATTCTCAATCTCATTCTTGTTCAGTCCATACCCGCTTGTCATATTTCCCTGTGGATCTAGATCAACCGCTAGCACTTTCTGCCCTTGATCAGCCAAACAAGCCGCCAAGTTTACAGTCGTCGTGGTCTTTCCGACCCCACCCTTTTGATTTGAAACAGCGATAATTCTACCCATGGATAATCCTTTCGAAATTAACCTTTTTGTATTGTTTAATTATATCACTTACCAAACATGAAATCCATTAAATGTTTCACGTGAAACATTTAATAATGGAATATTAAGAATATTTTTGATGTTTCACGTGAAACATTCTTATGTTAATGAGCGAAATATGGTTTTCTTTCAATAGAAGGTGTATAATTAGAGTATAAATTGTTACTAAATAATTATAGATAAGGAGATTACATATGGGAATAACAGATAAAGTAAAATCGGTTGTTAAAGGCACAATGATTACAGGATTAACTATTCATTTTTTCAATAATATTTTTCATAACATAAGTATTGATGAAAACATTACAGATAGCGAGGGTACTTACTATAAGGGTCAATTTGGCGATATTTTTTATAAAGAAAGCGGAGAAGGAGAGCCTATTCTTCTTGTGCATAGGATTTCCCCAGAAATGAGTTCTTACGAATGGGACAATTTAGTTCCATTTCTGTCAAAAGATCACATGGTATTTACTCTCGATCTTCCCGGATGTGGTTTTTCAGATAAAGATGAATTGTGCTATACAGATTTCTTTTATTCAAAAGTTCTGGAGGATTTCGCGCGCAATATTATTAAGGATCCTTGTACAGTAATTACATCAGGTAACAGCGCGATACCTGTAATCATTATGGATTCCTTTAATGATAAAGTATTTAATAAAATCGTTTGTATCGATCCACCAAAAATCGCTAAAAGCGTTTCTAATATTAGCCCTATTCAGACTATCATGGCAAAAATGATAAAATTGCCGGTAATCGGGACATTTTTATATGATTTTTCTATGACAGAGAGTTCAATTCATAACAAGTATACGCTTCGTTATTTTAAAAATAGAGATTCCGCTTCTATAGATTTCTGTAAAGCTTTAAGAGAAAGCGCGCAATTAGGCAGTGGGAGAGGACGGTTTTTGTTCGCCAGCCTTATATCAGGCAATATAAACAGCTATTTGTCTTCGGATATATATCAAAACATCAGTAACTTATTTATTGTGAGATGTTCCTTTAAGAAATTGAATAAACTATTTTTAAAGCAAACCGCGAACGCGAAAGAACTTACTCTGTTTGACCTTGGTCGGCTGCCCCATATAGAGTATCCTGAGCTTCTTGTAAAAAAATTTCATGATATCAGTTTATTATAAATATGTAATGAACCTTTTTTCTTTTATAAGTATCATTATGGATAGGAGATAAGCATGCCTGCTTATAATTACCAAAAAGTAAGCGAGCTTGTTCATCTTGTAAAACAAAAAGATGGCCAGGCTTTTGCCGACTTATATTCCATGACGTATCAGCGAGTTTACTATTTTTCCATGTCGATTTTACGCGATGAGCATCTTGCCGAAGACGCGGTTCAAGAAACCTATATACGAGCCCTGAAATCTAAAGACAGTCTTCATGATGACAAGCTTTTCATCGCCTGGCTTAATAAGATAACTTATTCTATTTGTCTACGTATTTTATCAAAAAGAAAAAATGATCAAAGTTTTGATGAAATTGAGAATCAGATAGAAGATACAGGTCAAAGTCAGGATCCGCTGTTAAAAGCGGTAGAATCGGAATCTCATAGGAATTTGATGCGTCATATTCTGGATCTGCCGGATTCCTATAAAGCTGTTATTCTTATGAAATATTATGAGAATATGAAGCTGAATGAAATCGCGGTAGCGCTTGACATTCCACCGGGCACAGTAAAAAGCCGGATACATACCGCGAAGAAAATGCTTCGTGACGCCATATCGAAGAAAGGAGATGATCAAAATGCTTAGATCGAGTTTACCGATCGCGAAAACACTGAACGAATCCGCCAGTGGCATTCGTATGAACGATGATTCCGCTAAAAACGCGCTTAACGCGATTTTAGGAAGCGCGGGTATCGCCGCGGCCGCGATTACTTTTACGCCGGTTCTCAGCGCGGTTATACCAAAATCTCTGGGCATTAAGGTCATCGCTTCTTCCTCAGCCGCTATCGGCGGATCGATCATTATTTCCGCTATGGCGTTATCTTCCATGACGCCTGAATTTTCGAGTGTTACTTATAATAGCTCGTATACCAATCAGGATGTCGCTGTCACAGTTAACATGAAAGAAGATTATGACCTGAACAGTATTTATTGTTTTGATTCCAACGGAAATAACGTAAACATCAGCTACGCGGAAGCGAAAACGTATCAGATTGATATTCCTGTTAATGGGGATTACACGATCGTCGCGGATGGCTCTAACGGAAAATCCGTATCCTATGATTTTTCCGTCAGCTGCATTGATAAAAGCGGACCCGCGCTGGATAATTACAGTTCCTCCGATGACTCGATCACTGTACATTTCTATGACGAGATGGGAAAAGTTGATTTTGACAGTGTTTATGGAATAGGAGAGGATGGAAGTTCCATTTCTCCCACGCGAATTGACGCCTCTTCCGGTAACGCTGTATTCGCGATTCCGAATCAAAACTTCACGATTTATGTTTCGGACTCACTTGGCAATGTTTCAAGCCATTACGTAAGTATTCAATAAGTATTAAAGCGGTTCTTTTGAAGGCAATCCGTTTCTTCGAGGATATTTGCCGGGGCAATTCGCGATTTTCTCAACAATAACGAGAGATCTCGGATCCCCGGTTCCGGGAAGGTTGAATAAGATAACATCTTCCTGTTTTCCTCCAAGTTTCGCGATTGCCTTTTTCGCGTTTATCGATTCTTCCTGAATATTTCCGGATTTATAAGCGATAAAAGCTCCGCCTTTTCTAACATACGGTATACAATATTCAGATAAGGTCGAAAGATTCGCTACCGCGCGGGAAACAGCCAAATCAAAGGACTCACGAATCCCTTTTTGTCGCGCGTATTCCTCCGCGCGACCATGGATCGCCGTTATTTTAGTCAGCTCTAAGCGCGTTATTACTTCATTCAAAAAGTTAATTCTTTTATTCAATGAATCAAGCAGCGTGATTTCAAGCTCCGGGTACATAATTTTAAGCGGTATTCCCGGAAAACCGGCCCCCGTTCCGATATCAATTATTTTCTCTTTTCCGGTTATTTTTCCGCTTTGAACGATCGCCAGACTATCCGCGAAGTGTTTTCTGACAACATCCTCGTATTCTGTGATCGCGGTCAGATTCATACGATTGTTCCAGTCTATCAATAAATCATAATACTTCAAAAATTGATTAATTTCGTTATCCGTAAGACTCAGATTCAGCGCCGTGAATGTGTCTTTTAAAAAAATTGCTTTGTCTTCCGTGGTCATTCTTCTTCTCACTTTCCGCTTTCGCGTGATCTTCCATATTGCTCCATGTACACAAGCAAAACGCCGATATCAGCCGGTGACACGCCCGCGATCCGGGACGCCTGCCCAATATTCATCGGCCGGAACGCGATAAGTTTCTGTCTTGCTTCCTTACGCAGACTGTTGACCTTTTCATAATCAATTTCTTCCGGAATTCTTTTATTCTCAAGCTTCTTAAAATTCTCGACTTGTTTCTCCTGACGATGAATATAGCCATCATACTTCAGATTAATATCAATTTGCTCAATCACGTCTTCCGGCAGCTTTTCTCTCTCAAGATCTATTTCCGCGAGATCATTATATGAAATTTCCGGTCTCCGGATCAGTTCCGCGAGCGTTGCGCCTTTTCTCAGAGGCGCGCTTCCTAATTTTTGCAGGATTTCCCGCGTTTTACCGGCGGAACCGATCATCGTATTATTCAAACGATTCAGTTCCTGACGTATTTGCTCCCTCTTTTTGAGCAGCTTATGATATCTTTCCTCATCGATCAGACCAATCTCGTAGCCTACGGAAGTAAGGCGTAAATCCGCGTTATCCTGACGAAGCAGGAGACGGTACTCCGCTCTTGAGGTCATCATTCTATAGGGTTCTCTGTTTTCTTTTGTCACCAGGTCATCAATCAGAACACCGATATACGCCTGAGAGCGATCCAGAATGAGCATCTCCTTTTTCGCGAGTTTTCTCGCGGCGTTAATTCCGGCAATCAGGCCTTGCGCGGCCGCTTCCTCATATCCTGAGCTTCCGTTGAACTGTCCGCCGCTGAAAAGCCCACCTATTTTCTTGAATTCCAACGTCAGATTCAGCTGTCTCGCGTCAATACAATCGTACTCGATCGCGTACGCGTTCCGGACAATACGCGCGTTCTCAAGTCCCGGCACGGTTCTGTACATCTTCTCCTGGACATCCTCCGGCATAGAAGAAGACATCCCTCCTACATACATCTCGTTCGTGTACAGGCCCTCGGGCTCGATAAATACCTGATGGTGTGTTTTATCCGGAAATTTCACGACTTTATCCTCAATGGAAGGGCAGTAACGAGGTCCGGTTCCCTCGATCATGCCGGAATAAAGCGGCGAGCGATCCAGATTTTCCCGGATAATTTCATGTGTTCTCTCATTGGTGTAGGTCAGCCAGCAGGAGGCCTGATCTTTCTGGACTGACTCGGGGTCTGTCATAAAAGAAAAAGGAACGACTCTTTTGTCCCCGAACTGCTCCTCCATGACCGCGTAATTGATCGTGTCCCCGGCGACACGGGCAGGTGTTCCTGTTTTAAAACGTCTGGTCGCGATTCCAAGCTTTTCCAGGGATTCCGTCAGATGATTGGCGGGCTGAAGACCGTTAGGGCCGGTATACGAGCTCACGTCACCGTATATGCAACGCGCGCGCAGATACGTTCCGGTACAAAGGACTACCGCCCGACATTCGTAAATCGCTCCGGAATATGTCCGGACTCCGGCGGCTTTACCGTCAGATACCAGAATATCAGCGACTTCCGCCTGTTTGATACTCAGATTTTCCTGATTTTCCAGTACTCTTCGCATCGCGCGGCTGTATTCGGCTTTGTCCGCCTGCGCCCGCAAAGAATGTACCGCCGGGCCTTTGGACTGGTTCAGCATTTTCGACTGGATAAAAGTCTGATCGATGACTCGGCCCATCTCTCCGCCCAGCGCGTCGATTTCCCTTACCAGATGTCCTTTAGAGGTTCCGCCTACATTCGGGTTGCATGGCATCAGCGCGATACTGTCCACGCTAACCGTGAATATGATGGTCCGGAATCCAAGCCTCGCGGCCGCCAGCGCCGCTTCACAGCCGGCATGCCCCGCGCCTATGACCGCTATATCATAATCCTTATTTACCAGTACAGAATTTGCTGAAGATTTCATTGATCAGATCCTCCCCTGCCGTTTCGCCTGTTATCTTGCCAAGTGTCTCGTAAGCGTCCATCAAATCAATGGAATAAAAATCCTCCGGTAAACCGCCGCGGATACTTTCGAGCACATGCCCCATACTGTCATACGCGTCCGAAATCGCCTTCTTATATCGTACATTCGTAATCACAAGCTCATCGTTATAAGACAGCGTTCCTTCAAAAAACATATCCCGAATATAGTTCTCAATTTCGTTAATGCCCTGTTTTTGTTTCGCGGAGACCTCAATAATCGGCCACATCGGTTCTGTTTCTATATTATAATATTTACTTAAAAATTTTCTCGTTTCTTCAACTGTTAAAATAGAAGGTAAATCGGTTTTATTCAATAATACGATTGTTTTATGATTCTTTAGAAATTTTATTATTTCTATATCATTACAATCCGGCTTTTCGGAAGCGTCCATGACATAAAAAACAAGGTCACTGTCCTCAACATGAGAACGCGCGAGACGAACGCCGATCTGCTCAACTTTGTTGTCGGTCTCACGGATTCCCGCTGTATCCAATATATTGATCAGTATGCCGCCCAGATTGATTTGCTCCTCCAAAGTATCTCTGGTCGTTCCGGGAATATCCGTCACGATCGCCCGGTCTTCCCCGAGCAGCGTGTTCAATAAAGAAGACTTACCGACATTCGGTCTGCCGATAATGACTACTTTAAGCCCTTCTCTTCGTATACGGCCATTGTCCGCGGTCCTCAGCAATTGATCCAGTTCTTCTCTGATGTTAAGCGCCGCGCTTTCCAGCTTCCCGCTATAACCATCCAAAGAAATATGCTCCGGATCATCTAACGCGGACTCGATATAAGCGGTGTGATAAAGAATCTCGGAACGTATCTTCGCAATCACTTCCTTCATGCCGCCTCTTAGCTGCTTCATAGAGCTTAGAAGAGCGTACTCGTTACGCGACTCGATCACGCCCATAACCGCTTCCGCGCTGGATAAGTCCACGCGTCCATTTAAAAAGGCCCTTTTCGTGAATTCTCCCGGCTCCGCCGGAAACGCGCCTGCCTTAATCACGGTTTCCAGAATTTTCTCCGTGACAAAAGCCCCTCCATGACAGTCAATTTCCACCGTGTCCTCACCGGTATAGCTTTTCGGCCCTTTCATAATCAGAATCAGAACCTCATCCAGAATCGTTCCCTGATCCACTATATACCCATACCGCGCGGTATGAGTCGGAACCGCGCTTAAGTCAATTTTTTTCTTATCATGATTAATGAAGACTTTGCCAACGATCGCGAATGCCGCGTTACCACTGACACGAATCACGCTGATTCCCGCGTTTCCCACCGCTGTAGCAATCGCGGCGATTGTGTCTGCCATCATAATAATTCACCTTTCTAAAAAACCTGTCGTGAAAAGGCAGTCGATATCGTCTGGCGATATCTGACTCTGTCCTTTCACAACAGGTCCTGTTAAATCGTTACCGTTCTTTGTCCGGGCGCTCACGGCGCGGAGGACGATTGTTATTGCCGCCTCTGTATGGCTTGTTTCCGTAATGTCCGCGGTTTCCGCCGCCATTGTATGGAGGCTTGATGTTCTTATTCGGCGTAATGATTACTTTACGATATGGTTCCTCACCCTCGCTGTGCGTCTCTACATATTTATCCTTCTGAAGCGCCGAGTGGATAATTCTGCGTTCATAAGGATTCATAGGCTCAAGCGCCGACGCTTTCCTGGTGCGTTTTACCTTGCTCGCGATGTTCTTCGCGAGATTCTCGAGTGTTTCTTTACGTCTCTCGCGGTAATTCTCCGTGTCAACTTTAACTCTGACATATTCTTCCTGTTCCGCGTTTACGATGATGCTTGTAAGATACTGCAGGGAGTCAAGTGTCTGACCTCTCTTACCGATCAGCACGCCCATATCCTGTCCGCGCAGCTCGATGTCAATCGTGTTGACTTCCTCGCTGGCTTTTACCTCAACCGCCACATCCATCTTCATAGCCTTGAAAACATCATTTAAAAACGCGTCCGCCTTGCCAAGAAGTGGTGTTACATCAATGGGAACAACTACTTTCTCAGGAGCGGCCGGTTTCGATTCCGGAGCCGGTTTCTTCGATTCTTTGAATTCCTGCTTCTTAGGCTCTTTGTTCTCCGGTTTGCTTACCGGCTTATTCTCCGGCTTGCTTTCATGTTTGTTCTCCGGTTTATTCTCGCGCCTAATTTCCGGCTTGACTTCTGTTTTATTCTGTATGGGCTGTTCTTCCTTCACAGGTTTCTTAGCCGGAGCCGGAACGCTTGTTTCCATAGCTTCCATCTCCGCGTCGTCTTTCTTACGAACCTTAATTACGGCTGATTTAGCGCCAATTCCGAGAAAACCGGAATTTCCTTTTTCGATTACCGTATAATCCAGATGATCACTGGTCGTTTCCAACTGGAGCATCGCCTTGGTAATCGCCTCGTCAACAGTCTTAGCTTTTATTTCAACATAATCGCTCATATCGATTCTCCTCTTATGAAAAAACTATTTCCTGTTTCTCTCGTTATATTGTTTTACCATGTTAGCCTTCTCCGCGAGACTCCCTGGCTTCGGAGCCGCTTTCGGCGTATCCGATGTCTGATCGGAGATATCTTCTTCTGTCACGGCGTTATTGATCGTTCTCGTATTGATTTTCGCTTTGTCAGCAAGATTTTTGTTTACGATTACGCCTTCTTTTTGCTTCTTCTCTTTAATTTTCTCCTGATTTTGAGCGACGATCTCATTGATATCGATCTTATCAAGATATTTATTAATCGCCAACTGCTGAATCGAGCGGAAAACCGCGCCGGCGATCCAGTATATACCAAGACCGGTCGGAAGAGTAAAGCAGAAGAATACGGACATAAGAGGCATCATCATATTCATGCTCTTCATCTGCGCCGCCATGGGATTCTCTTCCGGATCCATATTAGGCTGCGGCATCAGCTTCACGTTCAACCACTGTGTAAAGCCGGAAAGCACAGGAATCAAGATTGCCACGAGGCACATAAGGAATTTCTTATCGCTCCAGCTTGCCATAAACATACTCATAGGAGAATCCGCGATATTAATTCCGAAGAACATCGTGTATTTCTTGATTTCCGCGTATGTCTGATCCGCGGAAGCGGAGAAATTGGCAATTCCGCTGCCGAGTTCTTTCAGACTTGTCCATGTGCTGTCCTGAAGTTTCCAGAGAACATCAATTACGCTGTTCGATGTAAAAGTACTGATCGTGACCTTCGCTGTTTTCGCGAACGTGATAAAACTGTCGCTGGAAATATTATTTGTTATTAAATCAACCAGCCCAAACTGGTTATAAATCGCTTTAATTGATGAAACATAAGCCGGAATATTATAAATTACCCGGTACAAAGCCCACAATACAGGCAGCTGAATCAAAAGAGGCAGACAGCCTCCTGTCGGGCTTGTCCCGTATTTCTCATATACTTCCTTCGTCTCCGCCTGCATTCTCATCATGGAATCATTATCTTTGCGATTCTTATATTTCTTCTGAATCGCCGTAAGCTCAGGATTCATGATTGCGGACATCTTGGAAAATTTCTGCTGCTTCATAGTAAGCGGCAGCTGAAGCGCGTAAATAATCATCGTGAAAAGAATAATACACACGCCAAGATTTGTGACGCCGAGATTAAAAATCCAATTCATGATCATGCCAAACAGCTTCGCGATCGGCCCGATAATGAATGTGTTCGACGCGGTTAAAAGCATCGCTCCTGTCATAGTTTCCTCCTTTAAGGAACCGGGTCATATCCTCCCTTAGCGAAAGGATTACATCGCAGAATTCTCCACATAGTCAACAGACTTCCTTTAAGAGCCCCGTATTTCTCAATCGCCTCAAGGCCGTATTGAGAACAGGTGGGTGTATAAATACAATGTCCCCTCTTAATCGGAGAAATAAACTTCCTGTAAAAACGAATAAGAGCGATCAATATTTTCTTCAAAATAAACCGCGCTCCTTTATATTCTACGATTATTACCCAATTTGATAGATCCCGTGCGCCTTCGCGAGATGGATCAGAGATTTCTCTACCTGATGATAATCAATCCCATTGGCGCTTTTTCTGGCGATAACTACTATATCGCGGCCTCTTCTGAAAGAGGCTTCACTCAATCGGTAACTTTCCCGGACAAGTCTCGTAATATGGTGTCTGACGACACTGTTACCGACCTTCTTACTGACAGAAATACCCAGGCGGTTACTGTCCGTATGATTCTGTAACACGTACATGACAAGATAACGGTCCGCCTTCGACGCGCCGTTATCATACACGTATTTGAAATCACTGTTCTTCTTCAATGAATCTGAAAAAATCATACTAGTCTCTCATTATCATTCAGCTCGTTTGTTAGCTCTTCTTACTTATTATATATCTGATAAGTTAAAGAAAGGCCACATATATGCGGCCTACGCTGTAAAAAACTACGCTGATAATGATTTTCTGCCTTTATTTCTTCTCATAGATAAAACCTTACGTCCGCCCGCCGAGCTCATTCTCGCGCGAAATCCATGAACTTTAGCTCTGGATCTTTTCTTGGGCTGAAATGTCATTTTCATCTTATAGGCACCTCCTTACCTGCGTCGCCAACCACTATGACGATTCTCAAATCGATTTCTGACTTTTACCTCAAAATATCATTACCAATTATAAAGGATTAAGATATTAACGTCAAGACGAACATTCACTTTTAAGGCACTTTTTCACGAAAAACGCCTGTTATCCACAGTATCCACCGTTATCCACTTATACCCAATTTGTGGATAAATTGTGTATAAATCACTTTTTTTTGTTAGAATCCGTGTTGATATTTTTCAGAAACGCTTGAGTTATCAACAATTCCGGCTTGAATTGTGTTTTCCACAAAAAAAAGAGCCTTTAGAATTTCTTGATAAATAACCTATTCATGTTATAATAAGAAAGTGCCGAATTATCTTTATTGCCGAGGCACATTTTCTTTCTTACATATAATTACCGCGAGGAGTCCGACTACATTATGGATAAAATTTTCGAGAACTGGGACAAAATTAAAGAAGCTCTGAGAATCGAGCACGATTTATCGGATGTTTCATACAAGACATGGATTAAACCACTTGAGATTTACAAGGTTGAGGACAAATGTCTCACGATCCTTGTGAAAGTGGACGGCGCGGTCGATTATATCAAGAATAAATACACGATCCCTCTGCGCGTAATTATCGCTGAGTTCACGGGTATTGAGTATGATATTCGTTTTGTGTCCAGAACTATGATCGCCAACGAGAATTCTCATTCTTTGGAATCGAAGCCGGAAAACAATCTCGCTTTGGAGAACGCGAACCTGAATCCGAAGTATACCTTCGACACTTTTGTCGTAGGCAAGAATAACGAGTTCGCTCACGCCGCGTGCCTGGCAGTCGCGGAGAATCCCGGCGAAATCTACAATCCTCTATTTCTCTACGGAGGCGTGGGACTTGGGAAGACGCATCTGATGCATTCCATCGCTCACTTTATTCTGAATCACTATCCGGATAAGAAGGTTCTTTATGTCACAAGCGAGTCTTACACGAACGATTTGATCGACGCGATCCGCGTCGGCAAGACCGGCAACACGAACGCGATGCTCCGTTTTCGCGAGAAATACCGGAATAATGACGTGCTATTAATCGATGATATTCAGTTCATTATCGGTAAAGCCGGCACGCAGGAGGAGTTTTTCCATACATTTAATGACCTGTACGAGTCCAGGAAGGCAATCATCATTTCATCCGATAAGCCTCCCAAGGATTTTGACACGCTTGAGGAACGTCTGAAGACGAGATTTGAGTGGGGTATTACAGCCGATATTAACAAACCTGATTTTGAGACCAGGATGGCGATTCTTCATAAGAAAGAAGAACTGGATCACCTGGAACGTTATCATATTTCCAATGAGGTGCTGGAATATATCGCCAGCAATGTCAAGACGAATATCCGGGAACTGGAGGGATCTCTGAATAAACTGATCGCTTTGGCAAATCTCCAGAATAAGGAGATTAACCTTTCTCTGGCGCAGGACGCGCTGAAGGATATCATTTCGCCGAACGAGAAGAAACAGGTCACTCCGAAACTGATTCTGGATATCGTGGCGGAGCATTATCAGATTTCCGTCAATGATATTATCAGCTCTAAACGAAATTCCGAAATTGTCGTTCCAAGGCAGATTGTCATGTACCTCTGCCGTAAAATGACAAACTCTACTTATGAGGATATCGCTAAGATGTTAGGTAACCGGGATCACTCCACAATCAAATATGGTGAGAATAAGATATCCACATCCGTGGAAAAAGACGAGATTCTGTCCAACACGATTGATATCATCATGAAGAAAATTAATCCTTATTAACATTTTTCACTTTCCATCTTTTCGTTTTCAGCAGGCTTATTAAACTCGGAATCCCTTATATACAGAGAGTTTTGAGAGTTTTCACCAAATCCACAAAGCCTATTACGAAGACGACTGATTTTAATATTATTATTTTACTTTTTCCGCTCGAAAGGAGTTATCCCAATGAAGATCATCTGCGAGAAATCAAACCTGCTGAAAGGCGTTAACATCGCGACAAAAGCCGTAGCCGTCAAAACCACCATGAATATACTGGAATGCGTTCTGATTGACGCGACCACGGATATTATCAAGCTTACCTGTAATGATATGGAGCTTGGCATCGAGACCAGAATTGAGGGATCCATTGTTTCCAAAGGCATGGTAGCGATTGACGCCAAGGTTTTCAGCGAGATTATCCGGAAACTTCCGGATAGTGATGTTACGATTGAGACACGTCAGGAAGAGGAGAGCGTGATCTCTGTGATTACCTGCGAGAAATCCGTTTTTGAGATTACAAGCCGGAAAGGCGATGATTTCTCATTTCTTCCGTATATTGAGAAAACAGACTCCATTTCAATATCGCAGTTCACGCTGAAGGATATCATTCGACAGACTATTTTCTCCATCGCGGCCAGCGACACCAACCGGCCGATGACAGGAGAGTTGTTTGAGGTCAATGACGACACGCTTCGGGTCGTTTCTCTGGATGGTCATCGTATTTCAATCCGCAGAATCGAGCTGAGTGATCATTACGCGCCTCGCAAGGTAATCGTTCCCGGCAAGACCTTGAACGAGATCAGTAAAATTCTCTCCGGAGAGGCTGATAACCATGTGGAGATTTCTTTCGCGGCGAATCACATTCTTTTTGAGTTTGACCAGACTATGGTCGTTTCCCGTCTGATAGAAGGAGAGTATTTCCGGATTGATCAGATGCTTTCCGGTGATTTTGACACGAGAATCGTGATCAATAAGCGGGAATTCATGAATTGTATTGACAGAGCCACGCTTCTGATCAGTGAGAGCGACAAGAAACCGATTATATTGGATATCACGGACGAGAATATTCGTCTGAGCATCAAATCACAGCTGGGCAATATGGAAGAGGACATCGCCATATCGAAAGAAGGCAAGGATCTTATGATCGGGTTCAACCCGAAATTTCTTCTGGACGCGCTGCGCGTAATCGATGATGATGAAATCACGTTATATATGATCAACTCAAAAGCTCCTTGCTTTATAAAAGACGAAAGGGAAAGCTATATCTATTTGATATTGCCGGTGAATTTTAGTGGAAATCGTTAAATTAAGAGATGAGTATATCAAGCTTGGCCAGGCGCTCAAAGCGGCGAATCTGGTCAGCTCCGGAGTGGAGGCGAAAATCGTTATCCAGAACGGACAGGTCAAGGTTAATCATGTAACTGAGGAACAAAGGGGCAAGAAGCTTCATGACGGGGATATTATTGAGTATAACGGGCATGAGGTAATGATTTCCGCGTAAGGCGTGAGTATATGATTGTAAAATCACTGAAGCTTAAAAATTATCGGAATTATGATCATTTAGATTTGAGCTTTGACCCGTTTACCAATATTTTTTATGGTGATAACGCGCAAGGTAAAACAAACATTCTGGAAGCTGTTTATTTCGGCGGAACAACGAAATCTCACAGAGGCACGAAGGACAGGGATATCATTGAGTTCGACCGGGAGGAGGCTCATATTGAGCTGCTTGTCAGTCGTGATCAGATGGATTATTCCATCGATATGCATCTTCGCAAAAACAAATCAAAGGGCGTAGCGATTAATAAAGTGCCGATTCATAAGGCGAGTGAGTTGTTCGGTATTGTCAATCTGGTGTTTTTTTCTCCCGAGGATCTGAATATTATTAAGAATTCCCCATCGGAACGCAGAAAATTCATGGATATGGAATTATGCCAGCTGGATCCGGTATATTTTCATGACCTGAGTAATTATAATCATATTTTAAATCAGCGTAATAAACTTTTGAAGGAGATTGTCTATAAGCCGGAACTTAAGGATACGCTTGATGTTTGGAATATTCAGTTGGTTCAATATGGAAATAGAATAATTGGCAGAAGAAATATTTTTGTACAAAAGATCAATAAAATCATATATAATATTCATAGAACGTTAACTGGTTTAAGTGAGAAGATTGAGATTGTATACGCGCCGGACACGAAAGGCAGAAATTTTTATGACGAGCTGATCCGAAACCAGGACAGAGATTTTAAATTACACAGTACGACTGTCGGCCCGCACAGAGATGATCTTTTATTTTACTCGAACGGGATTGATATACGATCCTTTGGTTCCCAGGGACAACAGCGGACCGCGGCGCTTTCCTTGAAGCTGTCTGAAATTGAGCTGGTCAAGGAGATGATCCATGACACGCCGGTATTGCTTCTGGATGATGTTTTATCGGAATTGGATCAGAACAGGCAGGAATATTTACTTGACCAGATTCATGATATTCAAACGTTGATCACATGTACGGGATTGAATGATTTTGTTAATCATAGATTTCTTATTAATAAAATATTCCGTGTAACAAATGGTACAGTAATAAACGAGAATTAAAGGAGGCTCCAGTATGAGTCAGGAGAATCAGGACATCCAGGATAGTCAGGAAGATCTGGATATCGAGTTGGAATCAATGGAAGTAGACGAGAATACAGAGTACGGAGCGGATCAGATTCAGATTCTGGAAGGTCTTGAGGCTGTCAGGAAGCGGCCAGGTATGTATATCGGCAGCACTTCCTCAAGAGGTCTTCATCATTTGGTATATGAAATCGTGGATAACGCGGTGGATGAGGCTTTGGCGGGATTTTGCGATCATATAGAAGTAACGATTAATTCGGATAATTCCATTACGGTAGTCGATAACGGGCGAGGAATTCCGGTCGGAATTAATCACAAAGCGGGTATTTCCGCTTTGGAGGTCGTGTTTACGGTTCTGCACGCCGGCGGTAAATTTGGCGGCGGCGGATATAAGGTATCCGGCGGTCTTCACGGCGTAGGCGCTTCTGTAGTCAACGCTTTATCGGAATGGCTCAAAGTCACGATTCGCAGCGAAGGTAAGCTTTACTGCCAGAAATACAAAAGAGGGCATGTCGTCGAGAAGGTAAAGGTAATCGGCGAGTGCGATCCGGAGGATACCGGCACAAGAGTAGATTTTCTTCCCGATAAGGAAATTTTTGAGGAAACGGTTTTCGATTTTGACGTTTTGAAGCAGCGTTTCCGCGAGATGGCTTTTCTGACCAGAAATCTGAAAATCACGCTTCGTGATTTAAGAGGCGAGGAGCCGGTTGAGAGAGTATTTCATTATGAGGGCGGCATTAAGGAATTTGTTCAATACCTCAATAAGAGCAAGACGCCTTTGTATGAGAATATCATGTATTTTGAGGGAATGAAGAATGGTGTTTTCGTGGAAGTCGCCATGCAGCATAATGATGGCTACACGGAGAACACATATGGATTCGTGAATAACATCACGACTCCTGAAGGCGGCACGCATATTGTCGGGTTCCGCAACGCGATTACGAAAACTTTTAACGATTACGCCCGCAAGAATAAGTTACTGAAGGACAATGAGGATAATCTGTCCGGCGAGGATATAAGAGAAGGCCTCGCGGCGATCATCAGCGTGAAGATCGAGGATCCGCAGTTTGAGGGACAGACGAAGCAGAAGCTCGGAAATTCCGGGGCCAGAGGCGCTGTCGAGAGTATCGTAAGCACGCAGCTGGAAATTTATCTGGAGCAGAATCCTACGGTCGGTAAGATTACGATTGATAAATCCCTGCTCGCGCAGAGAGCGAGAGAGGCGGCCCGTAAGGCCAGGGATCTGACAAGACGTAAAAGTCCTCTTGACAGTATGTCTTTACCGGGTAAGCTCGCGGATTGTTCCGACAAAAATCCCGTTAATTGCGAGATTTACATCGTCGAGGGTGATTCCGCCGGTGGTTCCGCCAAAACGGCTCGAGACCGCAAGACACAGGCGATTCTTCCGCTGAGAGGTAAAATCCTTAATGTGGAGAAGGCGAGACTGGACAGAATATATGGAAACGCCGAGATCAAAGCGATGATTACGGCGTTCGGCACAGGTATTCATGAGGATTTTGATATCACGAAGCTGCGATATCACAAGATTATTATCATGACCGATGCCGATGTTGACGGCGCTCATATCAGCACGCTGATGCTGACGTTCCTTTATCGGTTCATGCCGGATCTGATCAAAGAGGGTTACGTGTATCTGGCGCAGCCGCCTCTTTACAAGATCGAGAAGAACAAGAACGAGTGGTACGCTTACAGTGACGATGAACTGAATAAGATTTTGGAAGAGATCGGGCGTGATGGCAACAACAAGATTCAGCGATACAAAGGACTTGGCGAGATGGACGCGGAGCAGCTTTGGGAGACGACTATGGATCCGTCCAGACGTATTTTACTCCGAGTCAGCTATGATGAGGAGCGTTCTTCCGATTTGGACGTGACTTTTACGACATTGATGGGAGATAAAGTAGAGCCGAGACGTGAGTTCATTGAAGAAAACGCGAAATATGTCCAGAATCTTGACATTTAACGGGAAGGGAATTAACAAATGGAAGATAATGTGTTTGATAAGGTCCATGAGGTAGATTTACAGAAAACGATGGAGACATCGTATATTGATTACGCGATGAGCGTAATTGCCTCGAGAGCGCTCCCGGATGTCAGGGACGGATTGAAACCCGTTCAGAGAAGAATACTTTACTCAATGATTGAGTTGAACAACGGACCGGATAAGCCGCATCGTAAATGCGCCCGTATCGTTGGTGATACAATGGGTAAATATCATCCGCACGGTGACAGCTCTATTTATGGAGCGCTCGTTAATATGGCGCAGGAATGGTCCACAAGATATCCGCTTGTGGATGGGCATGGCAATTTTGGTTCCGTCGATGGCGACGGCGCCGCCGCTATGCGTTACACAGAAGCGAGACTGAGTAAAATTTCTATGGAGCTTACGTCGGATATCAACAAGGACACGGTTGATTTTGTGCCGAACTTTGATGAGACAGAGAAGGAGCCGACGGTTTTGCCGGCTCGTTTTCCGAATCTTCTCGTAAACGGAACCTCCGGTATCGCGGTCGGCATGGCTACGAATATTCCGCCGCATAATCTGCGGGAGGTTATCGGAGCGGTTGTTAAGATTATCGATAATCAGGTCGATTATGATCGGGATACGGATATTGAGGAAATTCTGGAAATCATCAAGGGCCCGGATTTTCCGACAGGCGCCACAATTTTGGGAACGAGCGGAATCAATGAGGCGTACCGTACCGGCAGAGGCAAGATCCGTGTCCGAGCTGTCGCGGATATCGAGACACTGCCGAATGGCAAGAGCGAGATTATCGTGACCGAGCTGCCCTATATGGTCAACAAAGCGAGATTGATCGAGAAGATCGCGGAGATGGTACGGGATAAGAAAATCGATGGCATTACGAATCTGAGCGATCAGTCGAATCGTGAGGGTATGCGCGTTTGTATTGAGCTGAGAAGAGACGTGAACGCCAAGGTTATTTTGAACCGGCTTTATAAGCATACGCAGATGCAGGATACTTTTGGCGTCAATATGCTGGCGCTCGTGAATAACGAGCCGAAGGTCCTGAATATTCTTGAGATGCTGAATTATTATCTGCGTCATCAGGAAGAGGTCGTTACAAGACGTTGTAAATACGAGTTAAACAAAGCGGAAGAAAGGGCCCATATTTTAAAAGGCTTGCTGATCGCTTTGGATCATATTGATGAGGTGATCCGTATTATCCGCGGGTCCCGGACGACACAGATTGCCAAGGAAGGTCTTATTCAGGCGTTCGAGCTTTCGGACGTACAGGCACAGGCGATTGTGGATATGCGACTTCGCGCTCTTACAGGACTCGAAAGAGAGAAACTGGAAGACGAATACGCGCAGCTTGAGAAGCGTATTGAGGAATTGAACGCGATTCTCGCGGACAGGAAGCTTCTGCTTGGCGTGATCCGTAAGGAAATTATGGAAATCAGCGATAAATACGGCGATGACAGAAGGACGACAATTGGTTTTAATGATTATGACTTCACGACAGAAGATTTGATTCCGCGTCAGAACGTCGTGATTACGATGACGAAGCTCGGTTATATCAAGCGTATGTCCATGGATACCTTTAAGAGCCAGAGAAGAGGCGGAAAAGGAATCAAGGGGATGCAGACGATTGACGAGGATTATATCGAAGAGCTCTTTATGACGACGACGCATCACTTTATTATGTTTTTCACGAACACAGGACGCGTGTATCGCCTGAAGGCTTATGAAATTCCGGAAGCGAGCCGGACGGCCAGAGGCACGGCAATCATCAATCTGATCCAGCTGATGCCGGGTGAGAAGATTACCGCTTTGATTCCGATTCGCCATTACGAGGAGAATAATTATCTTTTCATGGCTACTCGTAAGGGAATTGTTAAGAAAACTCCGATCCGGGATTACGCGAATGTGCGTAAAACGGGACTCGCGGCAATCAGTCTGCGGGATGACGATGAGCTTATTGAAGTTAAGAATACCGATGGCAAGAAAGACATTATCCTTGTTACGAAATTCGGGCAGTGCATCCGCTTTTCCGAGTCGGACGTGCGCGGCACAGGCAGAGTATCTATGGGCGTGCGCGGCATGAACCTTGAGGATAACGATGAAGTAGTCGGTATGCAGATGACAACGCAGGGAGATTATCTTTTGATCGTGTCTGAGAATGGCATGGGCAAAAGGACTCTGATGACAGAGTTCACGTCTCAGAACAGAGGCGGTAAGGGCGTCAAATGCTATAAGATTACAGAGAAGACCGGATATGTGGTCGGCGTGAAAGCGGTCAATGAGGATAATGAGATCATGATCATCAATACGAATGGTATTGTGATTCGTATCGAGTGCAAGGATATTTCCATTATCGGCCGAATCACTTCCGGCGTGAAGCTGATCAACCTTTCGGACGAGGATACGGTAGCGAGTATTGCCAAGGTCAGAGAGGGATCCGCGGAACCGAAAGATTCTACGGAGGATATAATGATCGAGGGAGAAGCGGAAATTCTCGCGGAAGAAGACGCGGAGGATGAGGATTCCGAAGAGGAGAATGAATTCTGGAGGGAAACAGAGGAAAACGCGGATGAGGACGATAATGCCGATTCTGAAAACGATCCGGACTCGGATCCTGAGTGATAATTAAACAAAAAGCTGCCGCCGCGCGATTGATGAAACAGTCGCGCGGCGGCAGCTTTTTTTAGATTTAATTTTTCAGAAAAAAATCACAGTTCAGAATCGCTTCCAGAAGCTCTTCGGACTCTTTTTCGATTTCTTCTCTTGTGTCACGTTCGATCCGGGCTGTATAAATATAACCCCACAGACCATTGCAAAGAAAACTGCTTGTTCTCTGTATGGAATACTTAGGACACAGTCGCGCGCTTTTCTCATTGATAAATTTCTCGACACCTCGCTTCAGATAATAATAAAAGGAAAAATACATATAGGGGCTTTCTTCCTCATCTGTATGACGCAGAAAGTCAAAATGATCGTAATAAAGGCCGATTATGACCTTCAGAAGATTCCGATAGCTGGTAATCGGATCCGATTTCGCGTTGTTATTCTCTTCTAATAATTTCAGATTTCTGGAAGCTTCTTCCCGCAGATCTTTAAAAAGCTCGTCCAGCAGAGAGTATTTATCATCATAATAAATATAAAAAGTAACGCGGCTGATATTCGCCTCATCGCATAGTTTAGTCACGGTCACGCGCTCGAAAGGCTCGACGGAAAGCATGGAAAGAAGGGCTTCTTTCAGGCTTTTTTTTGTTTTTTGTATTCGTTTATCTTCATTCATATTTATACACTTCTTTTCGTTTGTTAAACTAACTGACAAATTTCAATGTTTGTTATGGTTTTTATCTTTTAAGAATAACATAATACGATCAATTATCAAGAACTCGTTTGAAATTTGATTTGTAAAAGGGTGAAAAGCTTATGAAGATTGTATTTGTCACACCAACTCCTTTTCTGCGGAGAATGCCGGCTTACCGATTCGCCGGTGAGTTCTACGGTCAGTCGAACTCGATTACAGGTCCGCTTATTCTGGGAGGTATTTTGAAAAAAGCCGGTCATCAGGCGGAGGTGTATGAGGAACTGAACGCGAAAGTCGATTTGGATAAATTACTTCCGGATACGGATATTTTCTGTTTTTCGATTATGACCTCGAACGCCGAGAGGGCGTATGAGCTGGCGGACCGGATTCACGCGGAAAGTGACGCGCGTGTTCTGATCGGCGGCATTCACGCGACGGCTGAGCCTGAGGAAGCGCTCGCTCATGCGGATCAGGTTTTAACCGGTGAGGGCGAGAAAATTATTCTGGACGTGGTTGAGGGACGACGTACGGAAAAAATCGTGAACGGAGAGCCGATCGAGAATCTGGACGACGTTCCTTTTCCCGATTATTCCATTTTGAAAACGCCTTGTAAAAGCGCGAATGTCATGTCCACGAGAGGGTGCCCGTACAGCTGCGTATTTTGCACGACATCCAGGATGTTCCATCCGTACCGGGAGAGAAGCGTGGATAACGTGATCGAGGAAATCCGGATGTACAAGCGGATGGGATTTAAGTATATGAATTTTGAGGACGATAATTTTACCGCGGATAAAGAGCGCGCCAAAGAAATTTGCCGCAGGATGATCAAAGAGCATCTTCAGTTCAAGGAGTCGTTCTTTTTCGGCAGGACCGATATGGCCAATGATGAGGAACTTCTGAATCTTCTGAGCGAGGCTCATCTTACCAGAGTTTTGATCGGAATCGAGTCCCTGAATCAGAAAGCGCTTAACTCGATCCACAAATGTCAGAATATCGCGGATATCAAACGCGCGGCGGCAGCCTGTGAGAAACACAAAATCAGACTGATCGCGAGTATTGTGCTCGGGCTCGATGAGGACAGCAGAAGAGATATCCGCAGATCCGTGGCGTTCGCCAAAAAAATCAACGCCTATGAGCTGCAGCCGGCGATTCTGACGCCTTTTCCCGGAACGCCTGTTTACGAGAAATTCATGAAAGAGAACAGGATGCTGGAAACGGCGGACTGGACACAATTCGATATGACAAATGTTACGTTTCAGCCGAAGAATATGTCACCATGGGAATTACAGGAGGAGTTTTATAAGGCGAGCGACTATTTTTACAGCTATAAATCCTCATTCCGGATCGGAAAAATATTCGGCTGGGAATATGGCTTTCGTAGGCGAGGTCTGGCGATTTTGACTCATATGGGAACGAATGGCGCCCGGTTCGCGGCGAAGTTCGTGAAATTCAGTCCGTATTATAAATTGAAACACACAAAGTGGATGCCGGTTGCGGAATAAAAAAGAAAAAGCTATAATGAACTAAACGTTGTAAAAGAATACGCGAGGAGTTCATTATGAGAACGGTTCAGGTTTCGGAAATCAGTGATAAAATCAAAGAAATGTGTGTCAGGGCGAATCACTACCTGGCTGCGGATATGGAACAGGCGTTGCGTCAATCCGCCAAGGAGGAACAGTCACCGCTTGGGCGTCAGATTTTAGAGCAGTTACAGGAAAATCTGCGGATTGCCGGCGAAGATCAGATTCCTATTTGTCAGGATACCGGCATGGCGGTCGTTTTTCTTGAAATCGGCCAGGAGGTACAGCTTATCGGCGGCTATCTGGAAGACGCCGTGAACGAAGGCGTGCGCCGTGGCTATACGGAAGGTTATCTCCGTAAATCGGTTGTCAAAGACCCGATTCTGCGTGAGAACACGAAGGATAACACACCCGCGGTCATTCACACAAGAATCGTGAAGGGTGATAAGGTGCGTATACTTGTGGCGCCGAAAGGCTTCGGAAGCGAGAATATGAGCCGTATTTTTATGCTGAAGCCCGCGGAGGGTCTGGATGGTGTTCGTGAGGCGGTTCTGACAGCGGTTCGCGACGCGGGTCCGAACGCGTGCCCGCCATTTGTGGTCGGTGTCGGAATTGGCGGCGATTTTGAGAAATGCGCGCTGCTGGCGAAACAGGCACTCACAAGAGAAGCGGGAAGCCATTCGGAAATTCCCTATGTCAAAGAATTGGAAGAAGAATTGCTGACGAAGATTAACCATCTGGGAATCGGGCCCGGCGGACTCGGCGGGACTGTGACGGCGCTGGCGGTGAATGTTAATACATATCCTACGCATATCGCGGGGCTTCCCGTAGCGGTGAATATGTGCTGTCATGTCAACCGACACGCGGAATGTACGATTTAAGACAATTGATTTTAACAACGGATTGGAGAAAATTATGAATCGTAATATACAGCTTCCCATAACTGAGGAGGACGCTTTGTCGCTTAACGCGGGCGACTATGTGTATCTTTCAGGGATTATATACACAGCGAGAGACGCCGCTCACGCGAGAATGAGTGAAGCGCTGGATCAGGGGCAGGAGCTCCCGTTTGAAATAAAAGGCAGCGCGGTTTATTATATGGGACCTTCACCGGCCAGGGAAGGCCGCGTGATCGGATCGGCGGGACCTACTACGGCAAGCCGGATGGATAAATACACACCCAGACTGTTGGATAAGGGTCTTAAGGCGATGGTAGGCAAGGGACGCCGCTCACAGGCTGTAATTGACGCCGTGGTACGCGACCACGCGGTTTATTTCGCCGCGGTCGGCGGAGCCGGCGCTCTGCTTTCCAAGTGTATTACAAAAGCGGAAGTAATCGCTTATGATGATTTAGGAACGGAAGCGATTCGACGCCTTGAAATCCGCGATTTTCCAGCGATTGTCGTGATCGATACGAAGGGGAATAACTTATATGATATCGCCGCGGAGAAATATTGTGTCTCAGAGGAGTAAGGTTCGAGATTATGGCAGTTCTATATATTATGAATATTAATGATCTAATGGAAGAAAGATACTACAACCGGTATCTTTCTTTTGTTCCGGAGGAGAAAAGACGGAGAATTTCCGAATTTCATTTTCCCGCCGACAGAGCCAGGAGTCTGGGCGCGAGCCTCCTTTCGCGGATCGCCGCGAGAGAAGCCGGTCTGCCGGAAACTTGTCATGTGGCCGAAGGCGCGCGTGGCAAACCGTATATTATAGAAGAAAAGAATTTTCATTATAATATTTCCCATTCCGGCGCTTACGCCATTTTTGGCGTCTCGAAACGCGAAATCGGCGTGGATATAGAGAAAATAGGAGAATTCCGGAAAAAAGTCATGGAGCGCTTTTTTTCCGTTTCGGAGAGAGAGTATATTACAAGCTCGCCGGATCCCGTTTCGGCTTTTTACCGGATCTGGACACTGCGCGAAAGTTACATGAAAATGCTAGGAGAAGGACTTTCTCTTGAACAGAAGTCTTTTTCCATTGAAATTGGCAGGGAGATACGTGTGTCAGGTGAGTCTGTCCGCGGGCCTGCTTCCTTTTCGGAAACAGAAGAGCTGGAGGGTTACCGTCTCGCCGTTTGCGAAGACGGAATCGCCGCGGAACTTAAGCTTATATTCAGAAGTCCGGAAGATTTGTGAAGAAAGGCTGAAAACGGGAAACTTAGCGTTGACAAAGGCTTTCTGATAAAGTATAATAATTTTTGCGCTGAACGCGGAACAACATAAGATTTAAAGATTTCAGATGCTTGGAGAAGTACTCAAGTTGGCTGAAGAGGCGCCCCTGCTAAGGGTGTAGGTCGGGTAACCGGCGCGAGGGTTCAAATCCCTCCTTCTCCGTCACCTTGATCGATCCTGATTGAGGCGAGGATAGCGCGAGGCGATCGGGAGTCACAACAAACTTTAAATTAAAGGTAAAAAGTTGTTGACAAACAAAGCTGAAGATGATATCCTATTTAAGCTGACTCGTTGAGCTGAGGCAACAAACGAGAGGCGAAACGTAAGACAGAACCTTGATAATTAAACAGCAGAATTAACACAACCCTGAAAGATTCAATAAGAGAAGATTTCAGAAAAAAGAACCAAAACCAAGTAAAGAACGGAAAAAGATTAAGATTTACTATTTTAGCCAATCGTTAATCCGAAACCGATCGAACTATTATTTAGAGAGTTTGATCCTGGCTCAGGATGAACGCTGGCGGCGTGCCTAACACATGCAAGTCGAACGAGGTTTATCAGAAACAGAAGCAGCTTGCTGCCAAAGAATCAGATAAACTGAGTGGCGGA
>JGI20225J20221_1001207_pt1 | contig 57587 bp, 40 predicted proteins | sample BioMet4_FD_20221 | JGI IMG/M metagenome (IMG submission 20221) | reverse complement strand
AAATAAATAGTGGGGAATGATGCTAATGCTTTTTCTTCTGCCTTAGTAGGGGTAATAACAACTTTCTCTGCAGGTTTTTCTTCCTGTGGTTTTTCAGGTTCTGTTATTTGTTCTTTTTGTGGAGTAGCCGGTACTTCTTCCTTTATAACAGGAATATAAGCTGGTGTTTCCGGAGATTGTTTCTTTCTTTGAACATCTTTACCAAACGACCAGGTGAGTTTTACCCCTCCTTCATAAATAAAATTATCTTTGTATAAATGCTTTGGTAGTTTATCGAAGTGTTCGCCTGTGAGGTGAGTTATACCTCCGTAAATGCCAACACTCAAATGTTTGGCAACACGATAGCCTGCCTGCACATTTCCTCCTACACCAAAGTGCCATTTCGTTTTGCCCTCTACCACCTTTGCATTCTCAGCAATAGTAATAAAATCGGCACGGGTATTAACTACCGAAATTACCGGAGAAAGTTCAAATATCCAACGGCAGTTGCCATTGGAACAAAAGATACCCGGAATATTAATATTGCCTTGCAAACCGTATTGTTGTAAACTAACTCTGCTTTTCAGGTTACTGTAATCCCAACCTTCCATATCAATAACGGGGGCATAGTAGCGAACTATGTCGTTTCCCAGCCAGTAATTGGCATTTACATCGTTTTCGCGGACTGCAAGTGTGGTTTGTCCTGCTTTTGCAAAAAGCTCTAAAGATAATACAGGGGTGAAACGATAACCACCAAAGGCACCTGCCACCCATCCAAAACGAGTTTTATCTGCCCCAAAAGAGCTGAACGTACTTACTCCAAACGGCACACCTCCCGATGCTCCTACATACCATCCATTGGCTGTATGCACCGTATTTGTGTCATCTGTTGTCTGTGCATTCACTCTGCCCTGCAAAAGAGTCAGAAGGAAACAGACAAATAATAATTTTTTTTTCATAATAAAGTTTTTACTTCAGTAATATATAATATCTGTAATTTTAAAATTCAAATTTCTTAATAGGAGAAATAACAGTGATTATTCAGAGAGATCCTCCAAAGATGCTTATGGGCTACATTAAAAAGCAACTTGAACGGACGTAAGAAAATTCTGAAACATATGCCCAATGCAATATATTACTGCGCCGCTTTTTATTTACAGCACAAACATAGAGCATCAATATAAATAAGGTGTAGCATTGACGCAAAACTTTGTATCATACTCGCAAACACCTGATTACCAAACATCAATAAAGCATAATAAAAAGTAAATAGATAATTAAATGATGGTACATCAGGAAAAATATTACTTACACAACACTAAAACCTATTGTAAAAACAGACTGATTAATGCAATAAAAAAAAGTGCCACCATGAAATTTGTTATGTTTCATGGCAGCACTGTTACTTAATAAGAATTCTATTCTCCCAAACCACTTTCATTCCAGCCAGGAGTCCAGTCGATGATGGTGCCCGAAACTCCACCTAACCCAAAGTTGATTGTTGCGTCAAGACCTACGGAAGTTTCATACGATGCAGTGTTGAAACCAGCGAGCAGTGTACTTACATTTTGCTCGTACGTAAAGGTTTTGCCATTATTGAATGTTACAATTATGTGAAGCTTCTGAGCCACTTCCGGGTTAATGCCCAACAGGTTGAACGATGTGCTGAAAGTACCGTCCAAGGCCGGTTGTGTTTCATTCGTAACATAGTATGAAGTGGCGGCAGTATTGTCGGCACGGGATGCTATGCTTTTCGTTACCACACCACCGTTTATCCGGCGGGCGTTGCTCACCCCGTTTTGTGTTACATCAATACTCTTTATCGTTGCAAGATCAATTCCCACAAGAGTACCTTTCACAATGAGCCGGCGTGTCATCAGTTTCAGAGCCATGTTTTTGGTTACACTCTTGTTATACACCACGTCAATTTCATCTTGCGCAGCCTCGAAAACTGGCATTGAAGGGAGCTTATTGTCACTTGCGGCAGGCAACGTAATGAGCCCTGCGAAATTTATCGACGAGCCTTCGGGTAATGTGGAGCCCGACGGCAATTTTGTAGCTGTAATGTTGTAAGTTCCGGCCTCTATATCGGTTGGTACAGATGGCACAGCCTCGTAAACTTTGTTGCCGGTCACTGTAAGCGTCAATGTGGTTTTAGCATTGGCCTCGGTAATGGTGCTGCCTGTAAGGTTTACTGTGAACATACCCGGATTTTGAGACAAAGTGCCGTCGGGATTGTAGATAGATATATAGTCGTCACTGCTGCACGAAGTTACAGCAGCGAGCAGCAATACGTACAGTGCTGTTTCGCCGTAACGGGCTACTCTGTTTTTATTTCTGATTTTCATATATACTTCTGTTAATGGGGTTATTACTTTTTATTGTTACCTATACTAAAATGATAAGCCACAGAAAGCTCTGCATTGGTAAGGCCAAAACGATTTGTTATCCGGTTATTTATGAGGCGATACTTATCACGCGGCACATAGTAATCATAATCTTTGTAATCTTTGTGTACATACCCTGCACCAACTCCCAAATCAACGGTCCAGTTACGAGGTAGCCAAAAGGTGTAACCCACTGTAACGCCGGCTGTATAAAACCAGCCGTCGCGCGGGTATGAATTGCGCAACTGGTCGTTGTATTTCAGGTAGCGGGTATTAATGCCCATATATGGTCCGTGAAACGAGCTTCCCGCACCATTTGTTTCCGCATTAATATCAGCGCTATGATAAGGGTTAAAGAAATAACGGCGCATTTCAAATCCGGCTCCGGACATTTGCAGGTAATCGGCACCTTTGCCTAGTAAGCCTGTATGTCCATCGATGCCTGCCTGCCAGCGACCGGCAAACTGTATATCTACACCAAGCGAAGGCGACAGGGTAGCCAACGTTAAAATATTGCTGCGCACACCCAGGTTTTGAGCCTGAATAGTGCCAAAGGTTGTTCCTGCTGCCATAAAGACGGTAAGAAGAAACATTCTTATTTTACTATTATTTTTTTTCATTCTATAACTTTTTATGCAGAGAAGAAAGAGTGAATGCCTTTCACTCCATTCTTCCCGCTGTTTTTCTATTATCTTTATTTGTTACTCTCCGTTGTAGCTCCATTTTATGAGTGGAGCCTGAGAGATGGTTGCGCCTTCTGATTCTCCCCAGATGCCGGTGGCTTTCCATGTGCGCTTAACCATTGAAAGTGAACCTGACGAAGAAAGAACTGCAGTGTTGATATCACTGAATGAAGCAGCCGGACTTGCTACCAGCAAACTATAATCGGTTGCACCCAGAGGTACGTAGCTGCATTTTGACAAACTCCCTGATCCAATAGCAGTGGTAGCTTCACTACCGCTTGCATTAGTGGCGTAGCAAGAAGCTAGATTTCCATAAGTAGTAAAGTTTTCTGAAAAATAACCAATAAGAGCACCATTGGTCTGAGCAGCCCCTTTGGTGCAAACATTGCTGGCATAGCAACCTAAAGTGTATGCGCCTTCTAATACACCCAATAATCCACCCACAGATCCTTTACCGGTTAATGTCTCAGGAATTTTTAGGGTACAGTCATTGGTATAGCAAGCTATAACATTGGAGTTTGCAGATGCTATACCTATTAATCCGCCTAAATTACAAGTTCCCTCATTTATTGACTCAATTTGGCAATTGGATACATGGCAATGAATTACAGTAGATACAGACTCTGTATAATATTTCAGATAACCTATCAGACCACCCAAAGTGCCGCCACCAGTACTTAAATTGGTATTGTCACTTATTTTGCCATTTGTTACACTACAGTTGGATATGCAGCCGTTGTAAACTTCTCCCGCAAGTGTACCGGCAACTCCTCCGTACCCCCCTTGCACTGTACAATTACTGAAATGTAAATTATAGATAATAGCTCCTCTTGTACTGGCAAACAAACCGACATTATTAGAATTAATAGAAGCAACAGTCGTCATTCCGGTTATTTTGTGCCCATTTCCGTTTAGTTTGCCGGTAAAGGCTTCTGCATAGGTTTTACCCAACGGTGTCCAGTTGCTGCCGCTTAGGTCTATATCGTTCATCAGGATGTAGTTTCCACCCAGGTTGGAGGCTATGGCTTCCAAATCGGCACGGGTATAAATGGGGGTTGGTGCGCCGGTTTCGCCGGTTTGCCAGCCGGGAGCGGTAAAGCTGGCATCGGGGGTGGCGGTGCAGCTTCCCGGGCTTAGTGTGAGGCGATAAACAAATGCTTTGCCTCCATCTGGATCTATCTCACGGCCAATGCCGTCGAAAGCTCCGCTTGCATTGGGCACGCTTACAGGTATTTTTCGCCCGTCGGTAAGAGTTACTACGAACGATTGCAGGTAGAAAGAATAATCTTGTATAAGCAGCTGTGCTTTCCACGGCGCGGTTTCCGATGGCTGTGTGCCCACTGACGTACCCGATGCCGGGAATAAATTGAGAGTGACATAGATCGGTGTTTCCGAATATGATCTATTATCTCGCAATTTGGCAGTGATGGATGCTACAGATGCTCCGCTACCCAAGGCGGACAGATCACACGCAGTTACAGCCACGCGGCTCGATTTATGCTTCATGGTAATGCTAAATACACCGTCTGCAGGGTTGGCAGTAACGGAATTGTAGCTATCGGTGGTGTTCCAGGTACCATCTGTACACACACCTTGGGCTAGCAGAATATCACTATAGGTGGTAACGCCTGTGGTGGCATCGGCTGTTTTATATGTTTGATCATTATATACCCCCGTGATTCTATCAACAGCAGTCCCCTGGGCCCATGCAGTGCTACCTGTAATTTCAGCAATGTTATCGGGATTTTGTGTAGGGTCGTTAAAATCTACAGTGTTATATTTTTGCCCTAAATAATAGAAAGTTATATAGCATGTTCCACTTGCGGGAATGGTAACATCGCTATTGAGCAGCCACGATCCATCTGCCTGCATAGTGGCGTAGCGGTAGTTCTCAATAGTTGTTGCTGCGTTCATCATGATAATATATATGTGCAGGCGGTCGCCTTCTGTCCACGAGGTTTTCTCGTCCACCGCTTCAGTGGTTTCTCCGGCGCGGGTGGCAATGGCACGGGTGGCAGCAGTGAAGCCGCCGGGCAGTGCCACGGACGATAGGCGGTGAATGGTGATGCTGCCGTCGGCATTACGGGTCATATTCCGGTTTGTGACTGTTAAATCCTCGTCGGCCGAGCAGGATGCCATGAGCAGTGCCAGCAGCACAACGCTCAGCAGTGAAGAGCAGAATGCAAGGAGTGAAAAGCCGTTCTTTCCATGTGCTCTGCGGCTGCTCTGCATGTTTTTGTTTTTAATTGTCTTCATATTCTTTTTTATTTGTATTTGTTCTTCAATTATGCATTGTTCACTTTCTTGCTTTTTTTTGCCTGGTTTGCCGACACAATCTGGTAGTGAGCCGCCACGGTGTTGGCATCGGCCATGAACTTTGTTATTACATCGGAAGCAAAGAATTGTCCGGCGGCGTTTACACGTGCCACTATGGTGCGATAGGCACTGATAACCTGCTTGCGCACTTCGTCGGTAGATTCCTTTCCGGTTTCAACGGCACGTGTGGCTGCCGTGGCCGAGCGTGCTGCGTTGGCAGCCAGAATGGCATCGTTTGCTGTTTGCAAATCGGTGAGCATGGCGGTGAAACCCAGTGTTTTTACGGCGACCATGTTGTCGTCCTTGGCCAGTTGGTCAATAAAACCGGTTATCTCTGTGGTTTCTTTCATCAACTCGTGGCGATGCATGTCTTTGTAAGCAGAAAACACGGGTGCCAGTTTTTTGGCCGGTGCGTAGAACTTGCTGGTTGCAGGCAGTTTTGCCAGATAATGGTGTGCATAGTAAAGTGCCAGCCAGAGGTTGTCGCGCATTTGGTCGGCTGCAGTTACATCAGTGGTTTCTTCGTATCCCGAGAGGCGTTTCACCAGCTTGTCCATTCTATCGACGGCTGCGCTGTAGGCAGGCAGCTCGTCCTCCAGCTTCAGTGCTGCGGAAGTGGCTTGTATTATTAGTGTTCTAACTTCCTGATTCATTTGCACGAAGGCTCCGTGTGTGAGCTTGCTTCCTGTAAATTCGGTCATTGTTGCCATAATATTATTTTTCTTTTTTTTCGTTATTAATTATTTTTTTTTCCCGTCCTCCACCCTGCGTGCAGGGCTGCCGGGGTGTGTGCCCCATGTTCCCTGCAGGTTGCGTGGCGGCCCGGGAGCGTAACCAAGGCTCCTTGCAGCGTGCGGGGAGTTTTTTTGCCATGCGGCAGGCTCCTTGCTATGTGCAAGGAAGCTTTTTGCCGTGGGGCGGGCTTCCTGCAGGCTGCAGGGGCGCTTGGTTACTCATACTTTATCTCTTTCCATGTAACTCTGCCCCATATAAGGTTAATTGGTTTTGGTGTTCCGCTTCCAATTCCGCTCTGCTTATCAGTATTAAGATATAGCGTGCAATTAACGGAGTTTGTATAATTATAAAAAGTACTTGTAGTAAGGGTTATTGCTCCCGCAGCCGTAAGCTTAAGTGTGGTAAGGGCATTACTGCTATCGAAAGCTACATCTCTGATATCCGTTGCCATAGGCAGATTTATGCTAGTAAGTTTTGTGCAGTAAGTAAAAGCAGACGATCCGATAACAGTTGCCGCAGGCAAGGATATACCGGCAAGGGCACTACAACCCTGAAAAGCAGCCCGTCCGACATCAGTTGCAACAGGCAAAGTTACACTGGTAAGGGCACTACAATCCAGAAAAGCAGCTGGTCCGATAACAATTGCCGCAGGCAAGGATATACAGGAAAGAGCAGTACAAGACTGAAAAGCAGCCTCTCCGATATCAGTTGCTATAGGCAGATTTATGCTAGTAAGTTTTGTGCAGTTAGCAAAAGCAGACGATCCGATTTCAGTTGCAACAGGCAAGGTTATACTGGCAAGGTTAGTGCTAGAATCAAAGGCATGATCTAGTAGAAGTTTTATACCATTAAGCGTAATGTTTACCGTAGATGTACGGGCATCGACCTTATTTTTTATAAACTCAATAGCCGTAGCCTTGTCGCTTGCATCAGAGAGGTCTATAATCCAACCTTGATACTTAGCAAAATCGGCAATACCGGCACCATTGTTATAAAACTCAGCGTAAGTACCTTTCCATGGCTGTCCGCCATTAATATAATCAGCCCCCTGCTGACCCTGCAGTAATGGTGCATAGATGCTGTACAGGCGGCCCGCCTCGGTGTGGAAGGTTGGTTTCACCACTCCGCTCACACCGTTGGCAGTTACTGTGGTAACAGCAGCAGTGCTGGCAGGGTTGTCTACCGGCAAGTGCAAATAGACTGTAGAAGTAAGTACACCATTGGCAGGTTGAGNAGCATCTGCAGTCTGCACAGTGGGGCAACTCACGGTGGTAGCCGTTCCGGCACCTGTAGTTACCGTTGCGCTTTGCCCAAAGGCAAGGCTTGTGAGGCGCACCAACGCCGTTTGCCGCTGCCATTTGTCGGCGGCAGGGGCAATGGCAATACCTGTTTTGGTAATGTCGTCCGGTACCACTACGGCACTTTGACCTGCAATTTGTTCCGTGCCCCTATTTATAAGTGTCAGGATGGTAGTGCCGTCAATCGGGGTATCGTCGGCAGCAGTGTAAGTGCGACTGTAGGTATAAACCGCCTTTACAGAGTATGCGCAGGCAGGCAGGCGCAGCGAGGCAGGCGTCGCCGTCCATGCCGTGCCATTGTAAGTAAGCGTTTGGGTGTTGCCGTTTGCCATCTGGGAAGCTGCAATCTCTGTTGTTCCCCCGGCATCGCTGTAACAGTGAAAAGTTACGTTTACCACGTCTCCTTTTTGCCATGCAGCGGTGTAACTTCCACCGGTAGCAACATCGACGGTAGTAGTGCGTGTAGCAGGAAAGCCTGTGCCACTGCCGGAAACTACCTCTGAAACGGCAGCGGCAGGCTTACCCACACCTTGCATGGTGGCAGTAACCGTCATCGGCGCACCGATGCGTGTCATTGCCTCCTCGTCCATAGACTGCGAGCATGAAGTTCCAATGCCGGCAAGCAGCGCAAACGCTGCCCCCCGGGTTAGTAAAGAGCGAAGAGAAAGAAGTGAAGATATGTACCTCCCTACTCTGCTGCTACTTTTGCTATTCGTTTTATTATTATCTATCATGATTATTTTTTTCTATTTTTGATTACCCGGTTATTGGTTACTCATACTGTATAGCTTTCCATGTAACTCCCCCCCATGTAAGGCCATCGGCTTGTACTTGTGGTAATACACTTCCGTCATGCTTGCCTGTGTTAAGATATAGTGTGCAATTAGCTAAGTTTGTAAAGCTTCTGAAAACATCTGTAGAAAGAGTTATTGATTCCACGGATGTAAGTTTAATCGTGGTAAGTGCAGAGCATTTTTCAAAAGTATTATTTCCTATTGTTGTTGCAGCAGGCAGGCTTACGCTGGTAAGGTATGTGCATTCAAAAAAAGTACCTCCGCTTAAGTATTTAGCCTCAGGCAGTTCCACGCTGATAAGCGATGTGCAGTAAGCAAAAGCACTGCCTCCTATGGATAATGCTTCCGGCAGGTTTACGCTGGATAGTGATGTGCAGTAACCAAAAGAGTTTACTCCAATTCGTGTTGCCGCAGGCAAATCCACTTTGGTAAGCGCATAGCAATTTATAAAAACACCTTCTCCAAGTTGTGTTACTGCAGGTGAGCTTACATTAGTGAGCAATTTGCAGTTCTGGAAAGCAGCAGACTTAATGTATGTTACATTTGGAAAACTCACACTGGTAAGGGAAGTGCAGCCATTAAAAGCCAATTGCCCCACGGTTAATGCAGTAGGAAGAGTTACAGTTCCCAACTGCTTACAATCCTTAAATGCTTCATTAGGAAGAGCTCCCAGATTATTAAGTGTAAGCGCCACAACTCCATCGCTGGTGCCGCCCGGGATTACAATATTCGCCATCCGGCTTTTTATCTGAGTAATCTGAGCAGCGATTTGGTCGGTGGTCATTCCGGCAAAATCATACGTCCAGTTCAGCTTCCCGTCACCTCCCTGTATAATGTCCTCGCCAAGGCCGTTGCCGTTGGCTGTGGTAAACGAGGCTATTTGCACGGTTTGTGTGGTTAAAGCTTCCTTGCGGTCTACCGTTACATTATAGGTGTAAAGATTACCTGCTACCGGAGTGGCAATGCCTGCAGTTGGCAGGGTGATGCGCAGCTGGCGTTCCTCTGTTGTTCCTTCGGCGGCATTGGTAAACTTCACGGTAAGAATGCCCGCCGTTGCTCCTCCACTAACGGCAGTATTTGTATTCAAAACACCCACCACGGCACACGATGTTGCAGCGAGTGATGCCCTGCGGTCTGTCTGAAATGTGGCGTCATCAGTATCGCCCATCATGGGGGTAAAATCAACAAACTGGGCTGTATAGCCTGCCAGTTTCACATCATCTGCCAGCTTAAACAGAAAGCGCATGCCTGCATACTTTAGCTTTAGCTGCAATGTGTAGGCAGCTGTAGCGGTAGCCGAGTTGGCCGTTATAACAGGATTTGGTATACTGCTTTCAATCACTGAATAGAAAGGAACATCATAACTGTCCGTACCGTCTGTGCGAGGCTGCGAAATGGTGAATATACTCGAAGCATTAGAGACTAGTGTATAATCCTTACCGCGGGTATAGTCTATAATGTCTTTGCCGTTGCTCAATGCCAAAGCATAACTCACAGCACCGGTACTACCGTCAACTTGTTTCGCGGTGGTGTATATTGCAGTTTGACTGCTCGCTCCTGTAATACCTTCGGTTGTTTTAAAATAAGAGGCACTCAGCTTCGTTCCGTTCGGAATGTTCATAGCCACACTGTTTTCTTCAGCGGCACGTGTAAGCACGGCACTGCCCTGCCCATCGGCTATTGTTGCGCTTAAACTAAGCGGCAGCGGTTCACCGTTGTCTGCACCGGCAAGGTCTTCGTTCCGGCAAGAGGTAGCCAAACCGGTAAGCAGCACCATGCCTGCAAGCGCAACAAGTTTATTTATTGTTTTCATTATATATATGTTCTTTTATTAATGGGTTAATTGTAAATCGTAGTTTTTCACTGCCTGGGGCAATCCGTCGGCACTCGTCTGGAATATGTAACGGATAGGATCATTTACATTAGAAGCGTTCCACGTACCAATGGCAGCATTGAGCGTGGTGGCATCCGCCCAGCCGGCAGTTGTGCTGTAAGTACCTACATAAGGATTGAAATTTGTATCGGTAATTTTGGTTAAATTGGATATATTGACGCCGCCGCTAAAAGCGCCATCCACAACTGGAATAGACGAGTTACCTATGCAGGTGTGTGCATCCCCAAAGTTCCGTCCTATTATACTACCATTCCAAGCACCTATTAAAGAACTTACATTGGCATAACAAGCCAGAACATAGGAGGAGCCACCATCGTTTGCACCTACTATACCACCCGTAGAAGCCTGACCACCGTTTATGGATATGCCAATAACACGACACACGGCAATGCAGCCGCCACTGTTTATTCCTTCTATACCGCCAATATTTCCGCCAATAGAGCTGTCGACATCCTGCACAGTAATTGTAGGACTAGAAACCGTGCAAGCTATTACCTTACCACCTGCTCCCACACCTACAATTGCACCCACTCTTCCTGATATAACCTTGATAAAAGGTTTATCAATCGTTACATTTTCAATAGATGCACCTGAAGACGTAAGGCCAAAAAGGCCATAATTACCATTATCGGCCAAAGTTTGGTTTATATACAGGTTCTTAATGGTGTGCCCCAGTCCGTTGAATCCTACTGTAAATGGCATGGCGTCAGTACCTATCGGTGTCCAGCTTTTTGCCAGAGACTCACTACATACAGACTGCAGGTCGATATCATTTGCCAGTACCACGGGGTTAGCGGCTGTAGGTGCACCGCCGGACAGTGTCCAGCTGGAGTAATTGCCCGCTGTGCCTTTGGCATTCCACTCATCACGGAAGGCAACAAAATCTGCCGCGTTGCGTATGCCAGGGTGTGCTATGGAAGCATTGCCGCTATCTACACTTGTCCAGTTGTCTACTACAGGGTTAAGGGTAAGTGTGGCATGTTCGTCCACCGTAAGGGTGGCTGTACGGCTATACCCGCCTGTAGTGGCAAAAGCCGTGCCCGCCTTTTCCAGGTCGGCAGTATAGTTCCACTCCGAACCATTGGCTAGCTGTCCTTTTACTTTGATGCAGGTGAGCGTAAAGTCTCTTGATGAATTATAATAAGGAGGTAATATAACACGCCATTGCGGTGCATTTATGCCATCGGCAGTAGCAGCAGCTCCTGTAGAGGTAGCCTCTATGTCATAATACTCATATACACCGCTTTTATTTTTCACCCTTGTTGTGCAGGTTACGGATGTTACCCCGGCAAGGGTGCTTTGGGCAGACTTAGCCACATTGAGCGTAAAAAGATAATTTAGGTGAGTAAAAGTATACGTCAGTTTGCAGGTGCGTTTATTGCCGGTAACAACAACTTCCGGATTACTATCGCTAAGAAGTGCATCATAACACACCAATGTGCCGTGAGTGCCTGTAGTTGGGGCAGCTGTGTAATAGCAGCCATATATATTCTGATCAGATCCCGCAATGAGCTGTGTTTGCCCGGCAGGTACAGTACCGGTGAATCCACGATAGAGGCCATTAAAGCGATTACTTCCCTCTTCTGTCGCATCTAGATAAACCGTATGAGGGGTAGTGCCTTCATAGTCACTATATGTATTCCACGAGCCGTCTGCCTGTTTTTTTACATAAGCTTTGACACCGCCTTCCAGACTATTATAATAATTAAAGAAAAACACGTCTCCTTCGGCAAAATCGGTAATTACTTTGTTTGGCTGGGGAGTGGTGGCAGCACGGGTTGCCACACTTGTTGCAGCTGCCCCGTTGGTGCCGGCACCCTGTATGCTTACACCCGCAACCTGCGCTGCGAGTATGCGTCCTTCGTTAACGGCATTGTCAATGGCTGTACTATCGTCGGCACAAGCCGTCATTATGCCGGCAAGCAGCGCAACACACGCCACATTGGCAAATGAAGCACGGATCGTGGAGAATAGAAAGTTTCCTTTCATGTTTCCATATAGCCGGCTCTTTATTATATTATTTTTTATTGTGTTCATTCTATTTCTAATTTATAATTTAGTTTCTCGCTAACCAGCTGTACCTATATAGTTTCCATCCATCTCTCCACCATTTACGGTAGTCCAGTTACCAATGCTGGCACCCTGTGTAGAAAGCCCTGTCACATTATCATAAGTAATGGTTACGGTGAGGCGCTTGCCTTGCATTATGCCACTTGTGGCATCCGAAGTTAAATTGTAGGTAGCCGTAAGTTCTGCCCCGNTTACATGGGTTAGCTTTAATATCTGGGCATTAACCAGCGTACCGTTGATGTAACTACGTTCCGCGCCGCCTACCGTAATGGTTTGAACAGAATAGATGCCGCTAGCATCCCCTTTATGGACAAAAAGCACAGGGATATGTGCACGATAAACAGCTTCATNGCCACTTTTGTAGGAGCAAAAAGGAGTAACAGCATTCCCATAATTTGTAGGCATTTTAGGCGCAGCCTTATCTGTAATATGAGCAAGAAAAGCCGTGCGAGCAGCTTCTTCGGTGCTGCCCCAATTTGTACCACGCTTTACAATGATTGCTACATCTACACACTGATGAAGCAACGTGGCAGTAAGTGCATGATCTGCTCCCAACGTGGCAATGCCTGAAAGGTAATCCGTACCCTGATAACGGATCTTTGTGCTTTGATCTGTATAGAGCGGAGCATCTGACCAAGCTGCCGCTTCGCCAAGCGTACTTTCGGCAATACCTCCATAGCTATTGATTCTGAATTGGTAATCTCCTCCGTCTACATCCTGCGTATAAATGGCAGCAGCGGGGGATGTGCCAGTATCGTAGTCGCCTTCAGTTCTGAAAGTAAAACCAGGTTTCACCGCCCAATTGCTGCCACTGCTCAGCTCATAAGTAGATGTGTAACCAATTCCGTTCTGGCCGTTAAAGGCAGATACTATAATTTTTTCGCCTTCCCCCCATTGCCATGAAGTGTAACCGTCGCCGGTATAGGCACGTGTACTTACTGTAGCTTCACTACCGGTGCCCTGTACATTCAGTGTACCTATGGCCAGTGGTGTGCTTCCCTCAGCGGAATCGGTTGCATCGTCTTTCTGGCAGGAAGTTGCCAGCATGGCCACCATGGCAACGGCTGCCAGCGAAGAACAGCATGAAAAGCGTAAAAGGCTTTTCTTCCCGCTCACCGGGTTATTCAACTTATTGTTATATGTTGTTTTCATATCTATATCCTTTTATTTGTTTTTACTCTCCACATTTTATGTCGGATTACTACCGGTTACTTTTCCATTGAGGTCAATGTTATAATCTCCTTCGTTGGTAAATCCACCCACAGTAACACTCTCTATAACGGCTTTACTCTCTGTAAGACGGATGGTGTAGGTGTAAATGTGACCTGCCCAAAAGGTAATTCCGCATGCCGGTACTACAATGTCGTAAGTTTTGCCGTTGTACGGCCCGGATTTTCCCATAAGGGTGAAAAGCGTTTGTCCTTCTTTATAGTAGGCACCGTTGGTGGCTATGCTCTCTTTGTTTGCCGTAGTAACAGCTAAACCGTAAACCGTCAGGTTTTCTGTACTACCCCACGAAAATGAATTAGTCGATTCATTTAAAATCCAGGGAGATTGGAAAGCAGACACACCGCTACTTTGAGGAACGCTCTGCCATTTTACGTTCAGAGCCTTAGCCAAAGAAGATTCTACAGAAAACGTAAATTTAGCATCCAGATAGGGTTGTGTAGCTGTGGCCTCGCCATAAGCACCGATAATGTTAAAGTTTACCATTGCATAAGGATAGCGCAGCAGGATAGCACCATTGCCCGGTGCTGCTCCGTCGGCAGTGGCGAGGTCGGCAGTGGCAATGAGGCTTGTGCCGCTCATCTTCACTTTGCCGGTCCAGAAAGTGTAAAGATTTGTATAGTAACTATCCGTACCATTTAACAAGATAGCATTCATATTTGCAGGAAGAGCACCATCAAATGGCGCTGCATACCCATGCAGGCGCAGGTTAAACTCACCCGAAGCCGGCACAAGTAGCGAACCGTCAGCCCGTGTTCCCAAAGGAGTGATACCTACCATAGCAAGATCAGCTACAGAAATAGGTACCAGGTTCAAGTCGGTAATAGTTCCTTTACCGACAGACAAATTTGTGAGAGTGGCTAAATCCATCCCATCTACAGAGCGGTAATAGCCCACGGAAATGGGTTTATCGGCAGTGCTGCCATCGTGTCCCTCAAAGCTGGCTTCCACCATGTAGTAATTGTAAAGAAGAGGCAGGTTACGGGTTGTTACTATCTTGGTACTTTTCGCCGCACCGGTACTTACAGAGGTCTTTAAATTAATGGAGCTCAGAGGTGTGAGAGTGGTCAGCTCTGCACCGTCTGCAAGCTCGCTGTTGCTGGTGCAGCCCGTAGGCAGCACCAGCAACACAGCTGCCGCCAGCATCGTAAAGATGCTGCGTGCTGCAACCTGATAATTTGATTTTATATGTATATTCATATCTTAATTCTATTTTTTATTCTATGCATGTGTTGCAAATTAGTATTGGAAATTGCCCGTAGAGGAACCGCCTTCCACCCAATTGTTCACATTAACAGTGCCAATCTTCACTGCCGACTTATTTACAGAGGCAGTAAGCGTATGGATGCTTCCTGTAGCAAGAGCAATGTTGGTGGTTAAGGTTAAATTAAAGGTTTTGCCTGCTATTACCAGTTTAATGCTGGAAATGCTCTGCGGGCATACAATAGCAGTGTAAGTACCCAAAACATCGGCTGCACCGCTGGTATTACTCATGGTAACAGTGCGGGGGTCGTTTGCATAAATAATTCCCGAAGCATTATATCCATCTACATACTTTGCCGAGGTGAAAGTAAGTGTAGCAGCTTTCAGCTGATCTGCGGTATAAGTACCGTCACTCTGCAATTTTAACACGAGTTTACCCATGGCATGCTTCAATGTAAATGCAGGAGTAATACCCCACGGAGTAGCAGCGGTAGCTTCTTCTGTTAACAGGAAGTCTCTATCCTGATTGCCTGCCACACTGTTGCTTGGGGCAAAAAGTGCTTTATAAGAGTAACTGTTCAAAGTGGCTCCGGCAGAGTACTGTGGCAGGTTATCCCAAAGTATGGGGTGGTAATCAATTGCAGCAGTATTTACACTAGCCACACCATTTGTATAGGCAATGGAGTAATTGCCCATACCATAATCTATCTCGCCATTCTTAACAGAAACAGCTAAGCTTCCGGCTTCGGAAATACCATTCAGTGTTTCGGAAGAAATGGTTACACCATCCAGAACAGCATCGGCAGCAGCATCGGCACCTGTACCCCAGTCGGCCACTGTTACGGCTGCTACTTTGGTGGCAGTTGGGTTAAGTGTCAGTGTAAGGGCATTGTTTTGTGCAGCCTGTAGATTTACTTCATTAGCCAGTGCAGCAGTATAGGTATTGCCATTGGCAAGTGTAACGGTAAACTTGCTGCCGGCAGCAAGTGTTTGCGGAATAACAATAGCAGTAAGTTCTGTCTGCTTCTTTGTAGCATCATAAGTAGTAACGAGGTTACTGTATGGTGCAGCGGTGCCACTTGCAACTAATGCAAGGCTACCGTCGGTATTATACACAGCTGATGATGCATCTTTCTTCATATCCGGGGTAGAGATTCTAGCTCCGCTAAGTGAAACACCTGTAGGGAATATGCTACCTGCTTTTACAACTACTGAAAGCTGTGCATAAGCATGATGGAACTCTAAATTAAGTGCCCCACCACCGGTGGTATGGCTCACAGAAGCAGGTCCAGCAATTAAACCATCAGGAAGTCCGGTTTGTGCATCTAATATTGTCTTTCCGCTGGCATCTGTATTGACTGCCGATGCATAGAACTGATCGGAAGCTGCAACGTCATCTAAATAGAAAGGTGTTTTACCGCTATTGCTTGCAGCATCAAAGGTCCATACTCCTGCTGTTTTTTTATATACAAGAGCACTTTGCTGATCACTTTCAATAGAGCTTCCACGCTTCCACAAACGCATATCGGTTAACCGAGTAGCGTCTGTTCCGCTATTGGTGCCGGTTATATTGATAGCAAGAGCTGCATCGCCAAGGTTGTTTTCCACCCAGTTGGTTACACTTACTGCGCCAAGAGAAATACCTGTCTTCGCTACGTTGAGCGTTTGCACGGTGTTTTCTTTGGCATTGATGGCGTGATTTATATTAATGGTATAGGGTTTACCATTGATAGTAACAAGCACATCGCCTATTGTTTGTGTAGCCGGCACAATGGCACGGAAGGTGAAACCGCTGGTAGCGGATGCATTGGCAGCATCTGGGCAAAGGGTGATGTCGGCCTGTTTATCGGCAGCGGCACCAACCGTTGCAGCAATAGCCGCAGGTGTCCACGTTACGGTATAGTCAGTGTGTAAAGCCTTGGCAATAATCGTAGCAGTGCGAAGTTGCTCGGCAGTAAAGGCTGCATTCACATCTGTAGTGCTGTTCAACACTACAGTGAACTGTGCCATAAGATGCTCCAAATTAAAGTTCAATGTTTGGTTGCGCTTTGTGCTTTCGGCGTATGCCGCCAGCAAATCGGCTTTGGCATAACCATCGTTTGCACTTTGATCGGCAGCAACAGCTCCACCAGTAGCTCCGTCGTTCAGCGTAGAGTGGTTTGCTGTAGCATAGAAAGTATACAGTCCACTACCATTTGCCGACAAATTATTCCAGAAAAGTGGAGGATTTGCGCTCCATGTATTGTTGCTGTATGTATAATCGGCACTTACACCGCCTTTTACTGAACCATTCCAAAGAGTAAGTGCTCCTGTATAAGGGGTACTAGCAACATTACGTGTTAAAACGGATTGTTCCACGGTTGCTTTGAAGCTTACAGTACCCTCAGCACCGGCGTTCAACGTATCGTCGTTGTTGCATGCAGCACAAAGGCCTATCACCGTAACGGCTGCAANTAGTCTTTTAATTGTTTTCATCCTTTTATATCCTATATGTTATTTATTCTTGTTTTATTAATCATCTATGCCAAGATCTGAACTTCCTATCTCGGTAGTTGTCCATCCGGTTACGTTAACATTTACTCCTGTAGCACTCTTCACAATCTTTAATGTTAATGTGTTGGCATTATTTGCAGCCAATNCAATGCTTCTGGTAAGTGTATAAGCTTTTCCGTTGATGGTTACAATGAGTTTATCTATGGTTTGTGGGCACACAATAGCGGTGTAAGTACCAAAAGCATCGGCTGTACTGCTGGCATTGTTCATAGTAACGGTACGGGCGGCATTAACAAAAGTGAGTTCCGTAGCAGCATGTCCACTTACATACTTAGCTGAAGTGAAAGCAAGTGTAGCTGCTTTCAGCTGATCTGATGTATAAGTACCATCGCTCTGCAACTTCACAATGAGTTTACCCATAACATGCTTCAGGTTAAATGCAGGAGTAATACCCCACGGAGTAGCAGCAGTAGCCTCTTCTGTCTGTAAGTAATCTTTTTCCTGATTGCCCTCACCACCGTTAGTTGGAAGGTAAAGTGCCTTGTAGNAGTAACTGTTCANAGTGGTTCCGGAAGCATANTGCAGNANATTNTCCCAAAGTATNGGTTGATAATTAGTTGAAGCAGNATTTACNCTAGCNACACCANTTGCATAAGCAATGGGGTAATTACCTGTTCCATACTGTGCTCCTTCAGCAACAATTACTAAATTACCAGCTTCAGAGATNCCATTCANTGTTTCGGCAGAAACGGTTACGCCATCAACAGTAGCATCGGCAGCAGCATCGGCACCTGTACCCCAGTTGGCCACTGTTACGGCAGCGACTTTGGCAGCAGTTGGGTTTAGCGTCAGTGTAAGGGCATTGTTTTGTGCAGCCTTCAGGCTTACTTCATTAGCCAGTGAAGCAGTGTAGGTATTGCCATTGCCTAGTGTAACAGTAAATTTGTTGCCGGCAACAAGTGTTTGCGGAACAACAATAGCAGTAAGCTCAGCTTGCTTCTTTGTAGCATCATAAGTGGTAACAAGGTTACTGTATGGTGCAGCGGTGCCACTTGCAACTAATACAAGACTACCGTCGGCATTGTATATACCGCCTGATACATTTTGAATCATATCCGGGGTAGAGATTTTAGCTCCGCTAAGTGAAACACCTGCAGGGAATGTGCTGCCTGCTTTTACAACTACTGTAAGCTGTGCATAAGCATGATGGAACTCTAAATTAAGTGCCCCACCACCGGTGGTATGGCTCACGGAAGCAGGTCCGGCAATTAAACCATCAATAATATCGGTTTGTGCATCTCTTATTGCATTTCCATTAGCATCTGTATTGACTGCCGATGCATAGAACTGATCGGAAGCTGCAACGTCATCTAAATAGAAAGGTGTTTTACCGCTATTGCTTGCAGCATCAAAGGTCCATACTCCTGCTGTTTTTTTATATACAAGAGCACTTTGCTGATCACTTTCAATAGAGCTTCCACGCTTCCACAAACGCATATCGGTTAACCGAGTAGCGTCTGTTCCGCTATTGGTGCCGGTTATATTAATAGTAAGAGCCGCATCGCCAAGGTTGTTTTCCACCCAGTTGGTTATACTTACTGCGCCAAGAGATATACCTGTCTTAGCTACATTGAGTATTTGCACAGTATTTTCTCCGGCATTGATGGCGTGATTTATATTAATAGTATATGGTTTGCCATCAATGCTTATTTGCACGTTGCCCAATGTTTGACCGGCAGGTACAATAGCACGGTAAATAAGGCCGGTTGATGCGGATGCATTTGCAGCATCAGGACAGAGGGTAATGTCTGTCAGTTTATCGGCAGCAGTGCCGGATGTTATACCGGCAGTAGCTCCCCATATTGCTGTATAATCTGCATGCAAAGACTTTGCCACAACTGTTGCACCATGAAGCTGATCGGCTGTAAAAGCAGCATTGGCATCTGTTGTATTATTCAGCACTACAGTGAACTGTGCCATGAGGTGCTTCAAATTAAAACTCAATGTTTGGTTGCGCTTTGTGCTTTCGGCGTATGCTGCAAGCAAATCTGCTTTAGCATAACCATCGTTTGCACTTTGATCGGCAGCAACGGCTCCACCGGTAGCTCCATCATTCAGCGTAGAGTGATTTGCTGTAGCATAGAAAGTATACAGTCCGCTACCATCTGCCGACAAATTATCCCAGAAAATAGGAGGATTTGCGTTCCAGTTGTTGTTACTATATGTATAATCGGCACTCACACCGCCTTTTACCGAACCATTCCAAAGGGTAAGTGCTCCTGTATAAGGGGTACTTACGTCAGCACGTGTTTTGATGGCATGTTCTATAGATGCACTGAATTTCACACTATTATTATTATCACCATTTATTGTTTCGTCGTTGCTACATGAGGCGCAAAAACTAATCATTGTTATGGCAACAAATAGTTTTTTAATTGTTTTCATCGTTTTCATTTTTTTCATATAATTATGATTGTATTCCTTTTTTCTAGTCATCAATACCAATACTTGCATTGCCAAGTTCTGTGGTACTCCAACCTGTTAATGTTACATCCAGTCCGGTAGTACTCTTAACAAGGTTCAATGTCAGTGCATTGGTATTGCCGGCTTTCAGATCCAGGTCTTTTCTAAATGTATAAGTCTTTCCACCAAGGGTTATAACTACGGATGAGATTGTTTGTGGGGCTATCATACCTCTGAACTTTATCAGCGAAGCGCCAGCAAGCGGTAATGTAACGGTGCGTACCGGCATTGAAGCAACAAAAGACAAACTTCCTTTCTTGCTATCAAACTGGCTTTCCATGGAAGACACGAATGTTACGGTCGCTGCTTTCAGTTCTGCTTCTGTGAACAGATTGGACGTTGTAGCATCACCTTCTGCATTCTTTGAAGTCAGCATGATAGCAAAATCGGCCATGGCATGTTTCATTTCAAATTTTACCATTCCGCCAAAAGATACATTGGAAGCAGTAGCGATGAGATAATCTTTTTCGAGGTTGGTTTCTGTAACGGCTGATGCAGACGGAACAAATGTAGCACCAAATGTGTGTGCAGCTTCGGACAGCTGCTCCCAATAGATTGGGGTAGTCGCTGTAAGTGTAGTTTTATTCCAGTTGTAAATACCTGTATTGTCTCCATCAACGGTATATACATAGAATTGACCTTCTGTATCAGCAGGCAATACCACGTTTCCTCCTGAAACTACATCCAGTGTTGATGTGCCACCAGTCTCTACACCGGTTTGCCATGGAGTAATGGTAGCTGTGATAGCAGCCGAATGACGATGAAGCGTCATTGTATAGGTATTCACCGTTCCTGCGGCAAGTGCCAGAGAAGGATCGAGTGTAGCAATAAAAGACTGTCCGCTTTTCGTTGTTAGTTTCACAGATACGCCACTTCCGGCATCGGTAGGCAATACAATGGCTGTAGCTCCTGTACCGTCTATACTCATAGGCAAGGCTATATCAGTAGCATCGCCATACTGTGCTAGTCCGGCAGTGACAAGATTCCAGGAAGCTTTTGTTTTTGTTCCTTTCAGCACTACTGTTGCATCAGATATATCAATATCTGCAGAGGTATCATCTTTCTGAACCTTCAACACCAATTTGCAAAGCTTATGACTAAATGATAGAGATGCTGTATTGTTTTGCGCAGTCAGTCCTGTAACTTTATCTGCCACCATCAGGTCAATTGCAGGCAAATTAGTCTGTGTGGTAACATCTACAGGTACAATAAGATTGGTTGGCGTAACAGCAGATGTCTGCGGATAATAAGCCAAAAGATCGGCAGCTTTACCACCTGTAGGCAGATAAACTTTGTTGGCTTCATCTTTCGCATTAAAAGTTCCGCTACCATCAGTAGTTACATAACAGTAATTGGCCTTGCCATCGCAAGGATTTGTTGTTCCTGCATCAAACATTACAAGTCCAATAGCATCATGTTGCTGCCAATCATTGTTTACAGCACGCGTACGAGGAATACTAGCTATAATCGTTAACGGATTACGATTTTCGAACGCACTTGGTTCGTTTTCGTTGTTGGAACATGCGGTGAGGACTGCTGTGATTGCAAACACCGCGAAGATACTTCTACAATTTTTCATTTGTTTCTAAATTTAAATGACATTAGTTATTACAGTATTAATTGTTTATTTGTAATTTCAACGTAGTGACAGGCCGCAGAATAGATGATTGGCTGACAAATGCATTGATCAGACTTGTGTAACCGGACTTAAATGCTCCAATAGCGCCATTCGTTTTGCGATAATAATAGTTGCCTGATGTGGCAAGCGAAAATCCTCCTGTTGTTATAAACTTATTGTTTATTGCTTCGTAGGTTGCGCAAATGCTTTGTGCTTCTTCCTCATCGGGGAGCCTCCAACCGCTGATTCCGTCAACGTTAAACGTGGTGAGAGTATTGCTAACAGCTGCATCTAGTTCACTGTCTACATTTATATCATAACTTAATCCGGCTGTTTCGTGAGGAGAAAGCAGGAAAAGTGTAGCTGTAGTAGCTGTCTTATTTGTAACCGATAGCACATAACAGCCATGATATAAACTTCCTGCATCTGGAATTGTATTGTCGTTCGGATTGCTATCAGGGTCTTTGCTACTACCATTTTCGTCGAAGCTAAAATTAATGTTTCGCTCTCCTGCCCACAAAGCTCCTGTTATGCTTCCTGTAAGCGTAATCCCGCTCTTTGCTGAATATGTTCCGCAAATATTTAACTGATAATTGGCTTGCAACTGATCGTCGCAAGAAAAAGAATAACTCTTGGTACCCGTGGAATTTGTTATTGATACGGTAAGCGTGCTTCCATCTGCAGCAGAAAGCAGATATTCGGCATTACTTGATTTCCAGGATTTTCCATCTGATTGTTTTGCCAGATTCATGGTATGCGAGCCGTTTGTTCCATTATAGGTCCCATCTAAGCATAGAAACTCATGCAATGGAGCAATAGTAAGTGCTACAGTTTTTACATCATTAGGTATATTTTGTATGTTTACCTCTTTCAACATCATTACCCGGCGGGTAAGTGAAAGAGTAAGCGCATTGGTTTCATCTTGTTTCAGTGTGACGACATTATTGGCAGTCATCAAGTCTGTGTGATGCATACCTATTTTCAATGGGATAGTGGATTTGAGAGAAACAGATTCCTTAGCGGGCAATTCATAATTTTCTCCTTCTGCTCCCGCCAAGGCATAAACATTAAAAGTTCCTTCTTGTAACAAAAATGAAATGGGTTGAGCTTCAGAAGTAACAACTGTTTGCTCTACACAATGACCTGCATTATCAAAAACATATATATATATTGGATAACTAATTTTTTCACCCGTTGTATTGCCTACTGATCTGGTATGGATATTCAACGTGCTGTTAGAAATATTAATGTTAATCTCTTCTTTATCAGAAATGCATGATGTAAAAGTTACCAGAGCAATAACCAACAGAAAAAAATGAGAGACTTTAAATGTTGCTAAAAGCGTAGATATATTTGTCATATTTGTCTTTGTGTGTTTTATTGTATTAGAGATAGAGCAACGCGGAGTAATATTTTCGTTTTTTCTTTGTCTTTACTGATTAAAAACTTTACAGAACTCTGAGAAAGATCATCTAACAAATGTTTGTGTGCTGCAGCGTCAAAGGGTGTACTAAAAGCGCGTAAATAAATGATCTTCTCGCCTGATTTTAAACCAGACCAGCTCTTACCAAAATCGGCTGATAAGCCACTCTTCAAAACACCCTGTTCGTCTTCTGAAATATACACCCAATNTANCATCNGNATGTGTCTNTTTAAATTTATGCANCAAACATACNTTCTTTATATAANAGNGGNGTCTCACACATGATAAAGNNTGTCNCANTGACGCAACTNANTGNTTTAAAACANAATAGNACTACAGCTATAGNTTATNACAAGAGANTCTTGCNNNGATTGATAAANNANCAANANNAATTACANNTGNNTTTGATAATACAAGAGGAAAAATATGTGACGATAGAAGGATATAACGTGATTATTTAAAGAAAAAGTTATTATTCAAGGAAAGAAGGAATAAAAGCAAATGCATATTTCAATAGTATTGGTTTGAGGTTAGAATAAAAATTTCTTAACTTTGCATAAATAAATTACAGAATAAAATGAATAGTTTTCCTACGCCACAAATATATTTCTTTGCCGCTAACTTAGTCTTTATTTTATCGGCTTTGTTTGGTGCCTTCTTTCGCTGGATTCACACCTGCCCGGAATTCTCTAAAAGCAAAGAAAGTTTATCCATTCATTATCCGGCGCGGATACCGATCATTATCATTGCTTTGCTATTGACACTTGATTTTCCTTATCTATTGAATACATTTTCATCAGATGCATTGCTATATACAAGAGTTTATAGTATAGTAAGCTATCCTATATTCCTCGTAATTCTGATTAAGCGATTTTTCTTTTATACTCGTTTTTCAAAGCGTTACTTGTTTGGTGTGTTGATTGTTCCTCTACTTTATGTTTTACCTTTATTTATATATGCTTTAAAGGGAGGAAATAACTTAATGCCTTATGCATCTTACATTTTATATTCGGCATTATTATTAGGGCTATCTTATTTTTTTGTGGAGATGAGAAGTCTTTATAAATTATATTTAAATGCTAACGCAAAAGATGAAGAATACTTTTCCAACTCCAATGACTTTCCAACCCGGTTGGCAAAGGCTATTGTAATCCAGACTCCGATTCTTGTTTTTTTGTGCATTATTCTCCCGGCTATTTTTTTCTCAGGTTGGATCAAATTGCTGAGAGACATAATTATTGCAGGATTTAATATTTGGCTGATAGGAACAACGCTTGCATCGAAAAGGCCGGGATTACTAATTTATAATAGTGAATCCTCATGCAGTTGCACTGCAGACAGCTTACCAAATGAATCATCGGAAGAGAGCCAAACAAGCATAGAGGATGGCAATACAGAAAGTTGTGAAGAAAACAATTCAAGATCGGCTCTTCTTCAGAAAGTGATGCAGGCTTTGATAACAGAACAAATGTACAAGGATTCATCTTTAACATTGGATGATTTGTCGCATTCGGTATTTTCTAATCGTAAATATGTGTCTCAAGCCATTAGTTGCAGCCAGTATCAGTCTTTCTACAAATTAGTGAATGGATTGCGGATTGCTTATGCCATTGAGCTGAAAAAGCAAAATCCTGCAATTAAACAAGAAGAAATTGCCGAGGCAGTAGGATTTAATTCCAGATATGTACTTGCCCGTTGGATGAAGCAATTGCAGAAAGGCGAGCTCACTTCTTTCGATGAGACCATCCTTATGCAACTCCGAGAAACTATGAGCTCAACAAGGGACTAAATTACACCCGGTATATAAACTAGGACTATGCAACGTCGAAAAAACCATGAGCTTTAAGAAAAAATTAATTGTATGACCTAAACAATGCCTTCTTTGAAATTTCCTGCAAGAAATCACCTGCAGGATTGAATTGCATCCTGCACAGTGCAGGAATATTTTGAGGATATTAAAAATGCCCTCGCAAGCAGCAAGGGCATTTGGGATCAAGCGGAAACCTTCCCGCACACTGCAGGGAGGTTTTGGATCGAGCATAAGCTTTCCTGCACTTTACAGGATTATTTTAATCAATAATGGTTACTTAACTTTTTTTCTTTCGAGATTGCCTTGTATTCAGAAGGAGACATACCGTAAAATTCACGAAACAAACGGTTAAATGTGCTACGCGAATTAAAGCCTGAAACATCGCCTATCTCGTTGATTGGCCTGTCTTGATCTTCACTAAGCAGTGTAGCAGCATGACGCAGACGAAAACGATTCAGATATTCCATAAAAGTAAGTCCGTCTGTACATTGCTTTATTGCATCAACAAGATAAGTGCGGTTTGTACCTAATTTCACTGCTAAATCTTCTCTTTTTATCAATGAATCCTTGAACAGTTTCTCTTCTTGCATCAATTTGCCAAGTTTCCTATAAAGAAGCTCTTCACTACTTAGTTGTTCTTCGGGTATCTGTTCGCTTGAATTATACAGATTATCTTCTATCCTTTGTGATTGGAGAATGGTATCATACAAAATTCGGTTTTTTCTACGCAGCCGATGAGTATAAACAAAGTAAATCACAATAGTAGTAAGCAGAAATGCAATGCATACAATTGCAGCATAAAGGTAATTGGTGGCCAGCTTTTTCTCAAATGTAAGTTCATCAACTTTATATAGTGTGTTCAGTTCATTGAGTTGTTCAGCCGTTTGTGCTGTTAAAAGCGAATCTCGTTCCGGCAGAATCTTCTGATAAAGAAGAGCCGCTTCTGCCATTCTGCCTGCCGACATCAGAAAACGAGCGCGTTGTTGCCTGGCATCCAGCAGTCCTAGATCATTTTTCATAGAAAGATCCAGCCTAATCCGTTCATCACTACATGCCAGTGCCTTATCGTACTCCTTTCTCAGTTCATAGTACCTGCCCTTTTCGCGTAATAATGTAACTCGGGCAATAGGAGGACATCCTTCTGTTAGCTTTTCAGCCTCTTGCAGTAGTTGCCCGGCACTGTCCAGATGCCCTGTTTCCATTGCTCCAGTAGACATTGTCAAATAACAATACCTATAGATCGAATTTAGTGAAGAAATATCCTTTCCTTCTTTTTGGTATTTATGTTTATATCTGTCAATTACACTTTTCCAGTCTGCAGTAATAGCATTAAGACGTTTATAATCGCCCACACCATTAAGCACTTCACTATAACCAGAATATGCATATAACAAATTAGTGGCATCTTCTTCTTTCGATAAGTATAAAATTGCTTTCTCATACGATTTGGAAGATTCATCTGTATTCTGCAAATGTTGATACACAGTNCCCATACCATANGAAGCTANACCCAATCCNTAACGNNTTCCNCGTACNNNTGCATCTGCNTANANNTTTTTCACTTCACGCAAAGCTGTTTGAAATTTATTGAGAAAAACGTACATATCTACCAGAAGACACCAACTTGAGTAATAGTCATTCCATAACTGATGTTTTTCAAAGAATTTCAGTTCACCGGGCAAGGCTACTTCCAATACATTACACATATCGTAATTATAATAGCACACAAGCTTGCTCTTCCTCGCAAAAGATTCTTCTTTAATATTTTGTTGTCTTCTGGCTTCGGCTATGTATTCGTCCCAGCATCTCAATTCGTAAATGGAGTCATCCTGATTGAGAGCCATTTCACCCAGATTACTCAACGCATCAAGTTTTTGTAGTCCACTAAGATGAGGCAATAGTCTGCGAATTGAATCGGATGGGCTTATTTTCCCTTTACCTGCATGAAGCAATGAGACTGATACGGAAAATAGAAAAATAGTCAGATATATACGTCTATAGTGCATAATTTATTGATTTCTATATTCTAAAGTTATTAATAAAGAATATTATTGTAGGTTATCCATATATCATCATTAACTATATTATCAGTCTCATCTACCTTTCCGAGAAAATTTCGGAAACATTACTGAATTTTCCTTTCTTTGGATATCGCCCTGTATTCAGAAGGAGACATACCGTAAAAATCACGAAACAAACGGTTAAATGTGCTTCGGGAATTAAAGCCCGAAACATCGCCTATCTCATTAATTGGCCTGTCTTGATCTTCACTAAGCAGTGTAGCAGCATGACGCAGACGACAACGGTTCAGAAATTCCATGAAAGTAAGTCCGTCTGTACATTGCTTTATTGCATCAACAAGATAAGTACGATTGGTGCCAAGTTTTACAGCTAAATCCTCTCTCTTTATCTGTGAGTCTTTGAAAAGTTCTTCACCCTGTATCAGCTGGCATAACTTACGGTAGAGCACTTCTTCATTGCTCAGCTGGTCTTCGGAAATTTGTTCGTGAGAAATATAAAGATCATCCTGTATTTTTTGTGATTGTACGATAGTATCATACAATACCCTATTTTTTCGACGCAACCTGCGGGTATAGATAAAATATATCACAATGGCAACAGACAACAGCATAATACATACAATAGCAGCATAAAGTCGATTCGTTGACAACTTGTTTTGTAACGTCAGTTCATTCAATTGAAATTTTTTCGTAAGTTCATTCAGCTGACTATTTGTTGACTGAATGTTAGCCGAATCATTTTCTATGCCATATTGCCGATAACTTTCCATTGCTCCTTTATAATCACCCTGTTTACGCTGTATATCAGCTAATTCATAACGATATCGAGCCACTTTCAAGTAATCTTTTTCCTTCAAAAAACGGGTAATGAGAGCGTTCAAACCGGCATAAGCTTCTTTGTAATTTCCCCTTTGTTCTTCGAAGCTGGCAATAGCATATTGAATAATTTCCTGTTGAGCCGGATCCTTATATATATTATTGTAGTGCAACATGGTGTCACGCTGAGCTTCTGCCGCATCAAAGCGTCCGACCTGATAAAGCAAACGGAAACGATAGAGAGCCTGTTTCATTAAGGTTACCGGATTAACATCTGCACCTTCCGCCTGCCATTGCTTCAGTAAGTGAGCATTATCATCACTAATGAGTAATCCTTTTTTAGGTGCCTCTAAGTTCATCTGTACAGCCATTAAATTGAAGCCCGCCCGCAAAGCACGATCATATTCCTTTTTACGAAATAGTTCGCTATAAGCAAGTCTGTAATACTTGTCGGCTTCAGCAGGTTGACGGTTGTCCAGATACACTTGTCCAAAGCAAAAATTAACAATAGCCTTTCCCAGTTCATGCCGATGTTGCTGAGCATAATCTGCCATCTGGTGAATGATTGCAACTGCCTGATCATGATCGCCCCACATCTGTAATCGATCAAATTTAGTAGCCCATGCGTCATATAGATATTTCTCACTCTTCTTTTCTATCCCTTCTTTGTAATGATCAATTAGTTCATCGCATTCTTCAAGAAATTTGTCCTTATCCTCCAAAACATAATAATGAGAAATGATAGCTCGTCGGAAAGAATTATAGTAAAATTCATTTCTTGTACTGACAGCACGCTTCAGTCCATCTTCCTGCATCTTAAAAAAAGATGGAGATTTGAGATTATCATACACTTGCTTACTCAATTCGAAAAGCACTTTATCACCATGATATGGATCTTCCTTCTCTGCTTTAGCCGTTGAGACCAGTCCCATTAGGACTAATAATAAGATAAAAAAACGGTTCATTGTATTTGTGTTTGCGTTATATATAACCCGTTGGCGGAATTAAATTAGTGCATATTTAATTTGTCCAATGGGTTTGTTATTAATCTTGTTCATATATTGAAGGATTGTAAGTGCACTAATTTTCCCCGCAATTCTTGTAAACAATCCTTCTGTTTGTTTTGCGTAATTTCTGATTATCATAAATTGATCNCATAATTGTGCAAAAAGCGTTTCAACCCTTTTCCTTGCTTTAGCAAATGGACTAAATACTGGTTTCCAATCTTTTTGATTCGACCNATATGGNACTTCCAACTTGATATTAGCTTTTTCAAATAAATCAAGTTGTATGGCTGCCCCAATATATCCACGATCACCGATGATGGTGCAATTCTGAAAGTTAGACTTTACGTCTTTTAAAAAATGAATATCGTGAACACTCGCCTTTGTTAGGTCAAAAGAATGTATGACACCACTCAATCCACAGAGAGAATGTAATTTATATCCGTAATAATGTTTACCCTGTGAAGCACAATAGCCATAATTGGGAGCTTTATCATAATCATTCTTTCCCATNTTACAACGTTTTGACCTTATGGGACGACAGACTTCAATTGGCATAGAATCAATACAGAAAATANCTTCTCCACCATCAACNTTNGATGCAATTCTTTCACGCACCTTATTACATAAGCCGATAGTGAGCTTCCTGCGGTCATTATATTGACGACGGGATATGAGAGAAGAAAAATCATCTTTGTATTCATTTAATTTAGAAAACAAAAAGCTTTCACTATCNATGCCTATTGATTCGGCAGCAAGGCTTAAGCTGATCACTTCTAAGTCAGAGAACTTCGGGACGACTCCTCTGCGAGGTATATTACCTTTTTCGTTTACTAAATCAGCAGAAAACATCTTGCATATATCAAGAAATTTAGCGAATATTGCATATAAGTTGTGCATAATTGAGCTGTATATTAATAGTTTTGTCACCATTAAAATACTAAAAATCAACAATATGCGCAACTTATTTTCTAACATTTTTAGTGAATTAATTCCGCCAACAGGTTATATATATAAAGTAAATGCAAAGGTAGTAATTTTTTTATTATATCACTTATTATTAATATCCAGTAAAAATAGAAGATATTTATTAATCATTTTGTAAAACTTGTAAATAACGAAAATTACAAATACAAGTTTATAGAAATCATAAAACGAACAGGATACAAAGAATATATTTTTCTCAAAGACGTTGTTTCACCTAGAAAAAGAATTTAATTGTCCCAATACAGAAAGCAACTTATTAGAGACTCTAAAATTTATTTAGGAGTTGAAATAAGCAATATATCAGAACTAAATCAGTTCTTGGATAGAGAGAAAAACTAAAGCAAATAAACCAAGCTTTAACGCGCTTTGATAATAGATGAGAGTAATAATAATAATATGCCTTGTAGCAGTTCTTTTTATCAGAAAAACTGCTATCTTTACCCAGNTCATTATATTGACGACGGGATATGAGAGAAGAAAAATCATCTTTGTATTCATTTAATTTAGAAAACAAAAAGCTTTCACTATCAATGCCTATTGATTCGGCAGCAAGGCTTAAGCTGATCACTTCTAAGTCAGAGAACTTCGGGACGACTCCTCTGCGAGGTATATTACCTTTTTCGTTTACTAAATCAGCAGAAAACATCTTGCATATATCAAGAAATTTAGCGAATATTGCATATAAGTTGTGCATAATTGAGCTGTATATTAATAGTTTTGTCACCATTAAAATACTAAAAATCAACAATATGCGCAACTTATTTTCTAACATTTTTAGTGAATTAATTCCGCCAACAGGTTATATATATAAAGTAAATGCAAAGGTAGTAATTTTTTTATTATATCACTTATTATTAATATCCAGTAAAAATAGAAGATATTTATTAATCATTTTGTAAAACTTGTAAATAACGAAAATTACAAATACAAGTTTATAGAAATCATAAAACGAACAGGATACAAAGAATATATTTTTCTCAAAGACGTTGTTTCACCTAGAAAAAGAATTTAATTGTCCCAATACAGAAAGCAACTTATTAGAGACTCTAAAATTTATTTAGGAGTTGAAATAAGCAATATATCAGAACTAAATCAGTTCTTGGATAGAGAGAAAAACTAAAGCAAATAAACCAAGCTTTAACGCGCTTTGATAATAGATGAGAGTAATAATAATAATATGCCTTGTAGCAGTTCTTTTTATCAGAAAAACTGCTATCTTTACCCAGTAATTCATTTGTAACTCCAATTCGATAACAATCAAACAATCAGCACCATAAAGTTGATTTGAGATTATTACAAATGGGCTAAAAAATGGCGGTACAGCACGTATATTCAAAGTCTTAAAAATCAATCAGTTGAATTTGTAAGCAAATGTTATGCAATTGTAAAAATGAGGTCTGTACCGTTTAGAAAGAAAGGCGCTGATTTTCAATAGTGTAAATATGCTGTATTGTAATCCCGTTGCATATATTTAGTGTATTTACGCATTGCAATTATAGAGCCTAGATAAATGTAGTTGATAAAGTGCTGCCTATCATATTGACTATTATAAAATTATTACACGGACAGATGTTGGTGCCTGTTAAAAAATAATTGTAGATAATAGCTTTATGAGTAAAACTATACATAAGGCCTATAAAGCTCTGATTTATTGATTAATGCTGTATTTTACTGGCTAAGAAATTATTTATCATAGAAAAACAATATGAATTAATAGTACGGATAAATGAATTATATTGAAAGGATTTTAGAAGGTCTAAATGAAAAGCAGTTAGATGCGGTAAAAAGTACTGAGGGGTATGTTCGGGTCACTGCGGGAGCAGGTTCGGGAAAAACGAAAACTCTAACACATAGATATGCATATTTAGTTGAATGTATGGGTATCAACCCAAGTAAAATCTTATGCCTTACCTTCACAAATAAAGCAGCACAAGAAATACGAAAGCGCATTTCAAACTTAGTTTCATGTGGTAACACAAATGATTTCGTTACCACATACCATGGTTTTGGCGTAAAATTCCTAAGACAGGAAATCTATAAATTAAATTATTCGAAGTCTTTTACAATTTTAGATGAAGAAGATGTAAAAAGTCTTCTAAAAGAAATATATGAAGAACTTGATTTAAATACCTCTGTTTTGACGTACAAGCAAGCATTGAAGCAAATTGGAACATTCAAAAAGCAATTACCGTTAGGTGAATATATTAAATATATGCTTCCAAATATTTCCGAAGATACAAGGAATGATTTGGAGAAAATTGATGATGTGGTTTCTTTGTATATAAAAAAGCAATTGAAATTAATGGCACTTGATTTCAATGACTTGATCTATTTTACTTTATATATATTGCAACATTATCCTGAAGTAGCAAAACATTGGCAAAATGAGCTTTATTACATAATGGTTGATGAAATGCAAGATAATAATGCGGCGAATTGGTTACTCACTGACATTTTAAGCAGTAAACACAAGAACATATTTGCAGTTGGGGACCCAGATCAAGCAATTTATGAGTGGAGAGGTGCTATTCCTAATTTATTTATTGATTTTCATAAAGAACATCGACCTTGTAAAGATGTTATAATGGACGAAAATTATCGTTCTACTCCTAATATTTTGAACGTTGCAAATTCTGTTATAGATAAAAATAACAATAGAATCAAAAAAAATCTTTTTACTCGTAAGAGTTCAGGAACTACAGTTGTTCATTACCATGGAAAAGATGAAACAGATGAGTGTACCTGGATATGTGAACAAATAAAGAAATTATTAAAGAACGGTGCTAAATTATCAGATATATCCATTTTATATAGAGCATCATATTTATCTCGTGGAATAGAACAAGCTTTGATGCGCAATGATTTAAAATATACGATATATGGTGGGATAAGATTTTTCGAAAGAAAAGAAATTAAAGATACTCTTAGTTATTTAAGGCTCATTGCCCAAGAAGATGATTTATCATTTTTGAGAGTCCTAAACACTCCATCAAGGAAAATAGGGAAAGTGTTTAGAAAGAATCTTGAAGAATTTGCAAAAAAAGAAAGAACATCATTGTATGAAACTTTAAAGAGGCATATTAATAATAATGATAAAGAGTTCAATAAAGAAAGTGCCTTGCAATTTATTAATTTAATTGAAGAAAGTAAAGAATACGCTAAGACATCATCAATATCGGATCTTTTAGAATATATTATGACTAAAAGCGGACTTAAGGATGATATCCGAACTGATGGTAATGAAGAACGAATAGAAAATTTAAATGAGTTAATGCAATCCATATCTCTATATGAACAGACACATGCCGAAGAAAATATATCACTTGTAACTTACCTTCAAGATATTGCACTATATACAAATTTAGACTACAAAGAAGATAGAGATACAATAAAGTTAATGACCATTCATCAAGCAAAGGGACTGGAATTTCCCTTTGTTTTTGTTATAGGTCTAAATGAAGGGATTTTTCCAAATATTAAAACATTAAGAGAAAGAAGAAAGAATGGGTTAGAAGAAGAACGGAGACTTGCTTATGTAGCTTTTACAAGAGCAGAAAAAGCATTGTTTTTAACAGAATCTGAAGGTTATAATTTAGCAACTAGAACAGACAAATATCCATCAAGATTTTTACTTGAGATTGAGCAAGGATTGTGTGCGATAGAAGGGAGTCTAAATGAATCTTTGTTAGAAGAAACAAAATATTTAATTGCTAAAGAAAATGGGAATGAGGCCATTTCATCTACAGTTAAATTTGAAGTTGGAGACATTGTTTCCCATTATATTTTAGGCGAAGGAGAAGTAATAGAGCTAAACGATAATATGCAATCATATATTATCAAATTCAATGTTGGGGAAAGGCCAATTATGTATGGTTATAGTGGATTAATGCTATCAACTGATTCTGAAAAACGATTAAAGTTTGAAAAGGCAGGTAATATAAAAACAGATAAATTATTAATTGACAATAAAACTCAAATATTGCACAAATTTAAGATTGGTGATTATTGTAAACCCATTAACAATAATTCCAAAGAGAGTAATATAACAATCACGAGTTTTAGGAAGACATCCATAGGTATAATGGTGGATTTTTACGCTGATGACGGATCGCAACAATCGGCAATTGACAGCTTCTTTATATTGAGATACACTCATAAGTAGAACCATTCTAATGATGTCGTATTCTTATTCTGAGTTAATGCGAATTATAGGTTTTCAAAGAAATATAATTGAATACATGAGCTTATAAAAAGATGATCTCTACTTTTCTTTTGTTTGCAGTAGGAAGGCTTTTTTGCATAATTGTTGTAGATTTGTTGTAGGATGGAAATAATTAAGGAGCTAAGCTTTTGGCTTAACTCCTTAATACTCAACAGTCGGGGTGAGAAGATTCGAACTTCCGACCACACGCCCCCCAGACGCGTACTCTAAACCGGGCTGAGCTACACCCCGAAATCGGACGCGAATTTACAAATACTTTTAAATCTCCCCAAATAATTAAGGGATTTTTTATAATGGAATCCCTTCTTATCTTAATTTTAAAGCCCCATACACTCGCGATAAAAATCGAACATTTCGAATATCTCGTCTTTATCGGCAGATTGATTGATGCATATTTCTCCTACATCTTTTAGTAGAGTGAAATTGATAATACCTGCTGTATTCTTCTTATCGTGAAGCATGTATGCATATAATTTGTCGTATATCTTGCAGTCAATGCTGAAACGACCATAATTCTCTTTTATAAACTGAACGGTTTGCCTTAATTTATCTGTTGGAAAGCCTGTTTTTACGGATGAAAGGTAAAGCTCGCAAACAATTCCCCATGCTACAGCATAACCATGCAGAACCGGACGATCTTCTTCAAACGAAAGACTTTCGAAAGCATGACCAACTGTGTGTCCCAGATTCAGCGCTTTACGGATACCTTGTTCGTATGGATCTTGTTCTACAATATCTTCTTTTATTTGCACAGATTTACCCACCAGCTCTTTCAACCTTGTATAATCAAGGTTGTCAGTTGGAAAGTTGAGCAGCTCTGCCCAATGTTCTGTATTACTTATAAGCCCATGTTTCAGCATTTCGGCATAGCCNGAAAAGAAATTCTCTTTATCAAGAGTTTTTAAGAACTCTGTTTCAATCAGCACGCTACTTGCAGGAGCAAATGCACCGATCTCGTTCTTTAATCCATTGAAATTAATCCCGGTTTTTCCTCCAACAGAAGCATCGACCATTGATAAAAGAGTAGTAGGAATATTGATATATTTGATACCTCTTTTAAAGGTAGCAGCGGCAAAACCACCCAAATCGGTAGTCATCCCTCCACCTAAATTGATAAGTAAAGAGTGACGGGTTGCACCTTTCTGGCTCAGCTGTGTCCATACATGAGCCAATGTATCCATATTTTTATTCAAATCTCCTGCAGGTATAGTTACAGAGATTGCATTATTGTCATTCAATAGTTTATTGATAGCCGGCAAGCAGTGAAGTTCTGTGTTTTCGTCTGTCAGAATAAAAAGCTTATCATATGANGAGATTGCATTATTGTCATTCAATAGTTTATTGATAGCCGGCAAGCAGTGAAGTTCTGTGTTTTCGTCTGTCAGAATAAAAAGCTTATCATATGACTTGCTGTTCATTGCACCTAGCAGATCTTTTTCTAAATCATTGCAAAGAATTACCTCTTGTTTGTTCATATCCCAGGGAGTTAATTTGATTGAACTTTTATGTTTTCGGTTGCAAACTTACGCTAAAAAGGTCGAAAAGCAAAACAATTTAGTTATTTAAGGCAAATTCTATAAATCCAGTCATTAAACCTTTTTGGGTTTTCAATGTCATAAGAATACAAACATTCTTTTATATTGTAGATATAATTATAGAATTATTCATGAAACACAAATTGACATTATTGATTTTGTGCTTATTCAGCACTCTTTCCTTAGAGGCACAGTCTGACCGTGCTTTGGTTTCGGGAAAGCTTCTCGACAACACGACAAAAACGCCGGTTGAGCAAGCGGCTATTCGTGTGCTTTCTTTGCCAGACAGCACTTTTGTAACCGGAGTATCAAGCAAAAAAGACGGCTCATTTTCTATTTCAAGTCTTAAAAAAGGACATTATGTAATAAAGGTGTCATTTATAGGTTATGCTACCGTTGCAAAACCATTTCAGATTTCGTCAGCAAAACTTTCTGCTAATTTAGGTGAGATTTTGATGAAACCGGATGCTGTAATGCTGAAAGGTACAGTTGTAACCGCTGAAGCTCCACCGGTAACAGTTGTTGAAGATACAATGGTTTATAACGCATCTGCTTACCGTACTCAGGAAGGTGCAATGCTTGAAGAATTAGTCAAGAAGCTTCCTGGTGCGGAGGTTAGTTCCGAAGGAAAAGTAACCATTAACGGTAAGGAAGTAAAGAAGATAATGGTGGATGGAAAAGAATTCTTTAGTGATGACCCTAAAGTTGCAATGAAAAATTTGCCAGTTAATATGGTTGAGAACGTTAAAGCGTATGATAAAAAGTCTGACTTAGCCCGAATAACTGGAATTGATGATGGAGAAGAAGAAACTGTTCTTGACCTGACTGTAAAGAAAGGAATGAAGAAAGGATGGCTTGGAAATGTTATCACTGGTACAGGCAGCCAAAATAGATATGAAGCTGGATTAATGGCTAGCCAGTTTAAAGATAATTCACAGGTTACAGTGATTGGATCGGCTAATAATACAAACAATAAGGGGTTCTCTGAATTTGGAGATGCCGGACAGGGAATGAGCGGAAATGCCGGGTCGGGTATTAATGCTACTAAATCTGTTGGTTTAAACTTTGCAAAAGAAAACGATAAAGTAGAAGTTGGTGGTAATGTGAATTATGGTAGGTCGGATATGGATGCTAAAATGAAAAGTAATTCAGAAACATTTATTGGAAATAGTTCTACATTTGGAACCAGTAGCAATTCATCAAGACGTTTCAGAGATGATGTAAATGGAAACTTCCGTTTGGAGTGGAAACCAGATACGCTTACCAATATTATATTCCGTCCTAATGTATCTTATTCAAAAACTACTAGTATAAGTAGTGGTAACTCTACTACTTCTAATAATAGTCATCAGCTGGTTAACAATAGAGTTTCTACTTCAAATAGCCTTTCCGATAATGTTTCTATGAGAGGAAACTTGCAAATTAACAGGAAACTGAATAATAAAGGAAGAAGTTTTACTTTTCGTGCCGAGTACGGATATAATAATAGTAGTTCTGATAAGTACTCATATGCTAATACATATTTTAATCTTCTAGACAAAACTGATCTCAAAGATCAATACATTGATAATACAGGTAAAGGATTTAACTATCGCTTGCAAGCAATCTATATTGAACCAATATTCGATAAACGTTTTCTTCAGTTTAGATATAGTTATCAGAATAAATATTCTGCATCTGATAAGTACTCTTATGCTGCTTTGAATAATTATGGACCTACAATCGGTTATCAGGATAAGATTTATAACAGTGATTATGTAGACTCTTTAAGTAACTGTTTGAGTAACCGTTATGCTACAAATCAGTTTGAACTTTCTATGAGAACAATCCGAACTAAATATATGTATAATATTGGTATTAGTCTGGAACCTCAATCTTCAAAAAGTAAAACTACTGTTGGACTGAATAAAGGAAAAGATATTTCTCAGAGCGTGCTAAACTTCTCACCAACATTTGATATGCATTACCGTTTCTCAAAGCAAAAACAATTGAGATTTATGTATAGAGGAAGCAGTACGGCTCCGGATATAAACAATCTGCAAGCTGTTATTGATAAGACAGATACGTTGAATATCAAGTATGGTAATCCAAATCTAAAACCTTCTTACAGTAACCGTTTAATGCTGTTCTTTAATAACTACATGAAGGAAAGTCAAAGCAGTGTTATGGCTCATTTAAACTTTAATAATACATTAAACAGTGTTGCTAGTAAAATGAGATATAATCAGAATACTGGTGGTAAAATTACCGATTTGGTTAATGTAAATGGTAACTGGAGCGCCAATGGATTCTTAAACTACAATACTCCTCTAAAAAACAAGAAATTTACGATCAGTACTTTTTCAAATGCTTCTTTCAGTGATGCTGTAAGTTATACCAGTATTTCTGCAAACTCTGCTGCTGAAGCACAAAAAAGTACAACACATAATATGAACCTTTCACAGCGTTTGACTGGAAACTTCAGATGTGATCTTTTAGATTTCACTTTGAATGGATCAATCAGATACTCTTTAGCCAAAAATAGTTTGCAGGTAAATAGTAATCGGGAAACATTTGATTATACAATAGGTAGTAGTACAAATATAAACCTTCCATGGAGTATTTATCTATCATCTGATATGAATTATAATATCAGGAATGGATATAGTGGCAGCTATAAGAAGAATGAGATACTCTGGAATGCTCAGTTATCAAAGACTTTCTTGAGAAGTAACAATGCTACCATTCGTTTCAAGATATATGATATTCTTCATCAGCAAAGTAATTTGAGCCGTACTATTTCAGAAACATTGATGCAGGACACAGAATATAATACATTAGGTAGCTATTTTATGGTTCACTTTGTTTATAGATTTAATACTCTGGGTAAGAATGCACCATCCAGACGTGGATTTGACAGACGTGGTCCGTATGATGGACCTCGTGAAAGAAATCAAGGTGGTGACAGACCTCCAATGGGCGGCGGTGGCTTCGGCGGTCCTGGTGGCGGCCCTGGTATGATGTAGTTATTTAATTCTTTTAACTAGATATGCCGTTCTTTATCCATTTTTATGTATATTTGCTTATCGTTGAATAATAAGTGATTAGTTATAATGGATTGGAGCGGCATATTTAATGAAATATTCTCAGTAATCTATAATATACTTTACTTTGGTGTGATTATAGGGATGATTATAATTGTCATCCTCGATAATCGTAATCCGGTAAAGACAATGGCATGGATACTGGTTCTTACTTTCCTTCCATTAGTTGGCTTAGTGTTTTACTTTTTCTTTGGAAGAAGCACCCGCCGCGAAAGAATTATCAGCAAAAAAAGTTATAACCGTTTGATGAAAAAGCCGATGGCTGAGTTCGTTGCCCAGGAATCTTATGAATTGCCGGCCGATCAGTATCAGGTTGCTCAGCTTTTTCGTAATACCAATCAGGCTCTCCCTTTTGAAGGTAATGAGATTGATATATACACAGATGGTTATACTAAACTTCACGCTCTGATAAGAGAGATGATGCGTGCAAAGCATCACATTCATTTAGAATATTATATTTTTGAAAATGACCCGGTTGGTCGACTTGTTCGTGATGTATTGATAGAAAAAGCTCGTCAGGGTGTTGAGGTACGTTTAATATACGATGATGTGGGTTGCTGGCATGTTCCAAACCGTTTCTTTGAAGAAATGGTAGAGGCAGGCATTAATGCAAGAGCTTTTCTAAAAGTACGGTTCCCTCTATTTACAAGTAAAGTAAACTATCGTAATCACCGGAAAATAGTTGTGATAGATGGTCGCCTGGGATTCGTGGGAGGAATGAATATTGCCTTGAGATATATGCGCGGTTTCGACTGGGGAATATGGAGAGATACGCATGTGATGATTAAGGGAAAGGCTGTTCATGGGCTTCAGACATCATTCCTGCTCGACTGGTACTTTGTAGATCAGACATTATTGACTTCATCAAAGTTTTTCCCTGCTTTAGTGTCTAAAGGAGATTCTCTTGCTCAGATAGTAACAAGCGAACCAACTTCTGAATGGAAAGAAATTATGCTGGGGTTATGCCTGGCAATAAGCAGTGCTAAGGAGTATTTTTATATTCAGACGCCTTATTTCTTACCAACAGAGCCTATTCTTGCAGCTTTGCAAACCGCAGCTCTGGCAGGTGTTGACGTGCGTTTAATGCTTCCTGAACATGCGGATTCTACTATTACCCATCTGGCTTCCCGATCATATCTGAAAGATGTGCTTAAGGCCGGCGTAAAGGTGTTCTTTTATCAGAAAGGTTTCCTTCACTCCAAGTTAATGGTTTCGGATGATGCACTTTCTACTGTTGGTTCTACCAATATGGACTTCCGGAGCTTTGAGCACAATTTCGAAGTGAATGCTTTTATGTACGACGAACCTACTGCGCTGCGTATGAAAGAAATCTTCCTTCAAGATCAGCGCGACAGCATTCCTGTTTATCTGAAAAACTGGGAGAAACGACCAACTCGTCAGAAAGTAAAAGAGTCCGTAGTCAGAGTGCTTAGTCCTTTGCTTTAGAAAAAATAGAGAAGTTTACGCTTCCGTATACTCTTCTTTCTACAAAGTGAGGATCTTCTTCAAAGTTATTCTCTTTTCCATGTTCCAATATAAATATACCATCTTCTTTAAGCAGATCTTTCTCGAAAATAATCCGCGGAATATCCGCCAGGTTGGGTAGGGCATAGGGAGGATCGGCAAAGATAAAGTCGAACTTCTCGCGAGTAGAATCAAGGAATTTGAATACATCGCCGCGAATAGGAAAACACTTGTCGGTCTTTAGCATTTCCATTACTTTGCAGATGAAAGAGTAATGCGCAGGATCTTTTTCTACAGAGATAACTTTATCGCACCCGCGGGAAACTAGTTCAACACTAATGCTACCAGTTCCAGCAAACAGGTCGAGAGCGGTAACGCCATCGTCAAGATCTAAATAATTATTGCAGATAACATTGAAAATNAACAGGGCAAAGCCGGGACTCCGCGCCGTCGTCAAGAAGAAAATAAGGTAGATGTTAGGACGTGTTCCTTTTTTCCAAATGCTAAGAAATTCCTTCCCTAATGGGGTAACTTTGTAAATAGCTACCGGACGGGTTCGCGATTTTTTTCTCCGCTAATTTCTCTTTGCTAAAAGGACTCTTGTTTTCGAATGGTCGCTTTCACAATTAACAGTACCACCAAAGTTTCCTCAAGTGCGACATAAGGAGGAAAACTTTGAAAAGCTTCTGCTTGTGCCGAACTCCTTGTATGAAATAGGAATCGAGTGTGAAAGCATTACTTCTATGCACTAAAAACAAGTAAATAATTGTAAGACTTTCGGTTACAACACTGCAACGGCTAAAGCGCCATCTAAAATGTCAGCGAGTAACCGTCCTAAGACCCCTGGTTCAAAGGTCTGCGCCGCGCCCAAAGATTAAACGGTCCTGGTAAGGGATGAATAGTCTTATAAGAAAGCTCTCTGCGTCTCATTCGTCCAACCATTTATTGGACTTTCTACAAAACGAACTATGAAGTACCCTTCTCAAGGCCATCCTACATTCACCGCCACTACGTAAGCACCTTTCAAGACCTAACTATATTCTATTAAAGATTTACGTCGCCTTTGACGTCTCTACATAATGATAGGACGCAATACACACCTTTATTCGCCCATCCCCCTAGTCTCTCTCTCCGCTCAAAGGCCCACGACTCTACCTCATAAGATGGGTTCTATTTCCACTTAGTCATCGGGTCTGCATCACTAATCAGTAACCATTCGTTATTTTTTCTATTTTTTTTTATTTATTTTTATTTTATTTTTTATTTATTTTATTAAATTATTTTATTGGACTTCTCACAACCGAATAGAAGAGAGAAAGGTACATTGTTCTGTATTGGATAAATCAATTGGCGATATGCTCAACTTCTCAGTCATGTTATGGCATTTGAAAAAAAGAATAATGGCGCGTTGCGCAGTAAATCTCTTTTTTGTTTTTATATTCGTAGCACAAATATAAAAACAAAAAATGATTAATAGCTATTTGATTGGGCAAATAAAGGAAAATTTCCCTTACGAGCTCACTTCTCAACAGTCTCAGGCAGTGGATGCTTTGGCCGATTTTCTGCTCTCTCCGGTAAACGATTCTCTGTTCATTCTGCGTGGTTATGCCGGAACNGGTAANACTTCTCTTGTAGCNGCGGTGGTAAAGACTATGATGAAACTACAACAAAAAGCTATTCTTCTTGCACCTACCGGACGGGCAGCCAAGGTGCTGTCTGTTTATTCCGGTCATCCAGCCTTTACGATTCATAAAAAGATATATCGCCAACAGTCATTTAGCAATGAACTCTCTAATTTCTCTATAAACGATAACCTGCATCAGCACACTCTTTTCATTGTTGATGAGGCTTCCATGATTTCTAACGATGGACTTTCCAGCTCATCTTTCGGAACCGGACGCCTGCTCGATGATTTGGTTCAGTATGTTTATTCCGGTCAAGGCTGCAGATTACTATTGATGGGTGATACGGCACAGCTCCCTCCGGTTGGAGAAGAGGAGAGTCCGGCACTTACTGCCGAAGTTCTTCAGGGATATGGATTGGCAGTGCGGGAGGTGGACTTAACTCAGGTGGTGCGTCAGTTGGGCGATTCGGGTATTTTATGGAATGCCACGGCGCTGCGCCAGCTTATTGCCGACGAAGATACTTTTGCCTTGCCAAAAATTAAAGTTACAGGCTTTCCGGATATCCGTGTATTGCCGGGTGACGAGTTGATTGAAGAGATAAACAGCTGCTATAGTAAGGTGGGAATGGACGAAACAATCGTTGTCTGCCGATCTAATAAACGGGCAAATATCTATAATAAAGGAATACGTAACTCGATTCTTTATCGCGAAGAGGAACTTAGCGGGGGAGATTTACTGATGGTGGCAAAGAATAACTATTTCTGGACGGAGAAATGTGCAGAGATTGACTTTATTGCCAATGGCGATATGGCTGTGGTTCGTCGTGTAAGGCGAACACGCGAACTTTATGGCTTTCGTTTTGCCGATGTGCAGCTGACTTTTCCAGATTATCAGGACTTTGAGCTGGAAGCAACCGTGCTTCTCGATACGCTGCATACCGATGCTCCTGCACTCCCAAAGGCTGAAAACGACCGGTTATTCTATACCATTCTGGAAGATTATGCCGATATTTCTACCAAGCGAGAGCGGATGAAAAAGATGAAAGCCGATCCGCATTACAACGCCTTGCAGGTGAAATACGGATATGCGGTAACTTGTCACAAGGCTCAGGGCGGACAGTGGAAAAAGGTCTTTCTTGATCAGGGATATATTTCACCGGAAATGCTCACTCCCGACTATATCCGCTGGCTTTATACTGCCTTTACCCGTGCAACGGAGACTTTATATCTGGTTAACTATCCCAAGGATCAGGTGGAATAATCCGGAAGATTGCATGGCTTTCTGTTTCTGTAAATGGATAGTTTGAATAAGTTAAGGTAATCTTACTTGTTTCTTAATACATTCTTTCACCAATAGTTTAATGAGTCTAGTAGAGCTAAAAGTAAAAAGGAGTAGACCTTTATATTTTTAGCTCTAGAGTTTATTTTATAAACCTCTAGACTAAATTTGAAAGCCTTCGAAAAGTTTTAGCTAAAACTTTACCAATAATTAGCTTAATCACCTTGATAAGCCGACTAATAATTTTAGTGAAGTCTATAATGATATGTGGAAGAATCAATAATATTGTTGGACTAACAATCAAAGGTAGAATAATAATTTGTTTACTTTTAAACGCTGTTAGTCAGACTTATTCGTCAGCATTAAGCAATAATAATCGATAAGTTGCTGTGATATTTTGACGTGACGTGGTACTAATCAATTAAATGTGCACATAACCCGTTTTAAAATAATTAAAAGTAATATTATGATAAATGACAAAAGATAAACTAAGTGAGCAATTTCTTGGTGTCCTCGAAGAAAATACTGGAATAATAATTAAGATTTCGAGAGCATATACAAATACTTCTCAAGATAGAGAAGATTTGATAAACGATATAGTTCTTGAGCTTTGGAAATCATTTGATAAATTTAAAGGTGATTCTAAAATTTCCACCTGGATATATAGAGTAGCTTTAAATACCTCGATGAATTACAAGCGGAAAAGGAAAAATGATTCTTTATTTATTTTCTTGAACGATTTTAAAAAAGAAGAAATATTACCTTGGCTTGTAGAACCCGAAAGTTCATCAGAATCTGAAGTCTTATACGATTGTATTGATGAACTGAATGAGATAAATAAAGCCATTATTCTGCTCTATCTTGACGGCAATTCACATGATGAGATATCTGCAATTATGGGTATTTCGAAAACGAATGTTGGTACGCGAATTAGTCGTATTAAAGAACAAATAAAGCAATTAGCAATTACTAAAATTTAAGAAGTATGGAACTTAATGAGCTACAAAGTTTATGGATTGAAAACGATAAAAAAATATCAGATAGTATTCGTTTTAATAAAGAGATTCTAAGAAGAATGTTGATGTCTAAACCTGAAAAGCGATTTAACTGGATTAAAATTAAGGCTGAAATAAGTCTATTTTCGCCGATAATTCTGTTTTTGGCTTTATTAGTTACGGACATTCAATTTCGTTTAACCCTTAATTTTTATATTGGTCTTGGTTTGTTTGCAGTAATATATGTAACTAACTATGTTTGGGGTATAAGATATTTCTTATTGATTCGTAAAATTGATTTTTCCGGAGCCATATTATCTCTAAAAAAAGAAATTGCAGAACTGGAAAAATACAAGATTAAAATAACGCGAATAAGTTACATGCTTATGCCTTTTGCAATATTGGGGATCTTTCTTATGCTTATTCAGAAGCCAATATATACTGCAGAATCGATTGTAATGCTGGTGTTGATTGTGCTTGTTTATATTTCATCAATTTATTATACTTTCAAATACTCAATTTACGAACGGTTTAGAAAGCTTAATAAAGAAATAGCTGAGATCGAAGAATTGGAAAAAGAATAAAAAGAAAATACAAAAAAAGAGCCGTTGCAAACATTTAGTTCGCAACGGCTCCAGGGTATAATTTTAATGATAAACGAAAAATCAGTTATTTATAAACCGGCAAGTTCTATAATCTTATCAACAGCAGCGTTAAGACCATCTTTGTTCTTACCACCGGCAGTTGCAAAGTGTGCCTGGCCACCGCCACCACCTTGAATTAATTTGGCAGCTTCTTTAACCAGTTTGCCCGCGTTTAATCCGCCATTAACCAGGTTATCAGAAATCATCACGGTAAGCATTGGTTTATCTTCGTCTTCAGTTCCAGCTACAAAAAGCAGATTTTCAGTAATCTCACCACGTAATTGGAAGGCAATATTCTTAGCAGCTTCAGCTGGCAGTTGAGTAACAAATCTGATTAACTTCACTCCGTTGATTTCTTGTACGTTTTGAAGCAATCTTTCTTTGATGCTAGCTTGTCTTTCTTTCATGAAATCGTCCACTTGCTTCTTTAATCCTGAATTTTCTTCAATGAATTTGCGGATTGCTACACCTAGATCTGGAACATTATTGAATAAAGCTCTCATATCATTCAGTGTATCTTGTACATTATCCATCAACTCTTCTACCTTTGCACCTGTATAAGCTTCAATTCTTCTAACTCCGGCAGCAACCGAACTTTCAGAAATGATTTTTACCATACCAATGTTTCCGGTAGCAGCCACGTGTGTTCCACCACAGAACTCAACAGATGAGCCAAAGGCAATAACACGAACTTCATCGCCATACTTTTCACCGAACAATGCAATTGCACCTAGTTCTTTTGCATCAGCAATAGGAATATTTCTGTATTCATTCAATGGAATGTTCTGGCGGATTCTTGCATTTACCAGGTGTTCTACCTGACGAATTTCNTCATCNGTTACTTTCTGGAAGTGAGAGAAGTCGAAACGTAAAGAGTCTGGTGAAACCAAAGAACCTTTTTGCTCAACGTGTTCTCCAAGAACCTCGCGTAAAGCCTGATCGATAAGGTGAGTAGCAGAGTGGTTTGCTGCACAGGCAGCTCTTTTATCTGTATCAACACAAGCCATCATAGGAGCTTCCATATTCTTTGGAAGTTGTTTTGTAATATGAACAGCCAGGTTGTTTTCTTTTTTAGTTGCAATAACTTCGATAGTTTCGAACTCACTAACGATAACACCTGTATCGCCTACCTGACCACCGCTTTCAGCGTAGAAAGGAGTATGATCTAGCACTAGCTGATAAAGAGTCTGGTTCTTTTGTTTAATCTGACGGTAACGAAGGATTTCTACTTCGTATTCAGTATAATCNTAACCAACGAAATCAGANGAACCTTCTTTCANNGTAATCCAGTCGCCTGTTTCAATAGCAGCAGCGTTACGTGCACGCTCTTTTTGTTTCTGCATTTCAGCGTTGAATCCGTCAAGATCAACAGTCAGTCCGTTTTCTCTCAGAATAAGTTCAGTCAGGTCTAACGGGAAACCGAAAGTGTCATATAGAGTAAATGCATCTTTACCTTCAATGCTGTTCTTTCCTGCAGCTTTAACATCGGCAATTGCCTTGTCGAGCATGCGGATACCGGTTTCAAGTGTGCGAAGGAATGATTCTTCTTCTTCCTTGATAACTTTTCCTATCAGCTCTTTCTGAGCAATCAATTCAGGATAAGCGTCACCCATATTGTCGATAAGCACAGGAAGTAACTTATACATGAAGGCCGATTTCTGACCTAAGAAAGTATATCCGTAACGAACGGCGCGGCGTAGAATTCTTCTGATTACATATCCGGCTTTTGCGTTCGATGGCAATTGTCCGTCGGTAATAGAGAATGCAATAGTACGGATATGGTCGGCAATAACACGCATTGCAATATCGTTTTGTGCATCGGCACCATATTCAGTTCCCGCCATTTTAGCGATTTCCTTCAAGATAGGTTGGAATACATCNGCGTTACGTGCACGCTCTTTTTGTTTCTGCATTTCAGCGTTGAATCCTTCAAGATCAACAGTTAGTCCGTTTTCTCTCAGAATAAGTTCTGTAAGGTCTAATGGGAAACCGAAAGTGTCATATAGAGTAAATGCATCTTTACCTTCAATGCTGTTCTTTCCTGCAGCTTTAACGTCAGCAATAGCCTTGTCGAGCATGCGGATACCGGTTTCAAGTGTGCGAAGGAATGATTCTTCTTCTTCCTTGATAACTTTCTCTATCAATCCTTTCTGAGCAATCAATTCAGGATAAGCGTCACCCATATTGTCGATAAGCACAGGAAGTAACTTATACATGAAGGCAGATTTCTGACCTAAGAAAGTATATCCGTAACGAACGGCGCGGCGTAGAATTCTTCTGATTACATATCCGGCTTTTGCGTTCGATGGCAACTGACCGTCGGTAATAGAGAAAGCAATAGTACGGATATGGTCGGCAATNACACGCATTGCAATATCGTTTTGTGCATCGGCACCATATTCAGTTCCCGCCATTTTAGCGATTTCCTTCAAGATAGGTTGGAATACATCAGTATCATAGTTTGATGTTTTTCCCTGAAGAGCCATACAAAGACGCTCAAAGCCCATACCTGTATCGATAACTTTTGCAGGAAGTCCTTCCAGACTGCCGTCAGCTTTGCGGTTGAACTGCATAAACACAAGGTTCCATATTTCAATAACCTGTGGGTGAGACTGGTTTACCAGTGAAAGACCACTAACGGCTTTTCTTTCTTCTTCAGAACGTAAGTCAATATGGATTTCGGAACAAGGACCGCAAGGACCTGTATCGCCCATTTCCCAGAAGTTATCGTGACGGTTTCCGTTTATAATACGATCTTCTGGCAGGAATTGTCCCCAGATAGCAGCTGCTTCGTTGTCGCGTTCCAATCCTTCAGCAGGATTTCCTTCAAAGACTGTGGCATACAAACGGTTTGGATCGAGTTTTAAAACTGTTACCAGGTATTCCCATGCCCATTCAATAGCTTCTTTCTTAAAGTAATCGCCAAAAGACCAGTTACCCAACATCTCAAACATGGTGTGGTGATATGTATCGTGACCAACTTCTTCAAGGTCATTGTGCTTACCGCTCACGCGTAAACATTTTTGTGAGTCGGCTACACGGTGATACTTAGCTGGGTGGTTACCCAAAATAATGTCTTTAAACTGATTCATCCCGGCATTGGTAAACATCAATGTAGGGTCATCTTTAATTACCATTGGGGCTGAAGGTACAATCTGGTGNCCTTTGGATTCGAAAAAAGTTTTAAATGATTCTCTGATNTCTTTTGCTGTCAACATAAGCAATTATATAGTTATCAAGTTAATATTCCGAAAAATGATTTGCAAAGATAGCTCGTTTTATTATTTTTGTACCTATTATTGCGCAAAAATATTGATGGCTGGTCCATTAAAAACTTATAAAAGATGGAAAGATGTGCACAACTTAAAGCATTATGGCCCTACAATTGTTGCCTGAATAAAGAATCTCTTCCATACTTTTGCTGGCTTTTAGCTATTTCAATTAGATGTGATCTCGGGTTTGTTTTTAATAAATAATGGATAAAATTAGATATTATGGCTTATAATCCTAATAAAGATTTGAAATTGTATTACTCCATTGGTGAGGTTGCGGAGATGTTTAACGTAAACGAATCTTTGTTGCGTTTTTGGGAAAAGGAGTTCCCGGTTATTAAACCAAAAAAGAACGCTAAAGGTACCCGACAATACAGAAAAGAAGATCTGGAAAATATTAGGTTGATCTATCATTTGGTTAAAGAAAAAGGAATGACTCTTCCCGGGGCCCGNCAGAAACTAAAAGATAATAAAGANCAGACTATTAAAACGTTTGAAGTGGTTACCCGTTTAAATCAGATTAAAGAAGAACTACTAAATATTAAAAAGGAGTTGGATGAGTCTTAATGACTCTTCAACTCCTTTTTAATTATAATATTATAAATGGGTATTTATTCTTCAATACGTTTAACCTCTTTNACATCCTTAATCTTACGTAGATTATCGCAGATAGTTTTCACGTCGTCAACGTCATGTACGAACAATTTTATTCTTCCTTCAAAGATTCCATCATTAGCTTCTATATTAACTCTTTGAATATTTACATTTAGCTGTCGTGAAATAACTTCGGTTACCTGATTTAGTAGGCCAACAGAATCGAAGCCTTTTACGTAAATGAATATAGGGAAGTATAGTGTTTTATGAGTATCCCAGTTGGCTGCAATAATACGATTGCCAAAACTGCTTTTAAGTTTATTGGCTATAGGGCATTGACGCTTATGAATAATGATATCATTATTTTCGTCCATATATCCAAGTACGTCATCTCCCGGAATAGGTTTACAGCATCCAGCTATTTTATAGCTTTTTTGTATAGTATCCTCTGTAAGCGTTAAGATTTTCTTTTTGTCTATCGNCTCAATAGGCTGTTTTTCTTCCGGTTTCTCTTTCTGATCTTTGCTTGTTCCGAAAGAGAATTTTAAGTATTTCTTCCAGTTTGTACTTTGTTTNTCATTCAGAACATTCTTGTCTGCTTCACCTAAAACAAAAACATTATTTCCAAGATTGGCCAGAAATTCTTCTTTGTTGGCAGAGTTGTGCAGTTTACACAGTTTATCAATATTTGCTGATTCAGGGCGAATCTCTTCATTCTTGAAGAACTCTAGCATTATAGCTTCGCCATCTTTCTGAGCATTCCTCTGCTCTTTCTTAAGAATCGCCGATATTTTAGCTTTTGCCTTGGCTGTTGTTGCAAAAGTCTCCCATTCAGGTTTAACCTTCTGCGAACGCGATGTGAGGATTTCTACCTGGTCTCCGCTTTCCAGCTTATGGCTCAGTGGAACTAGCTTATGATTTACTTTTGCTCCGATACAGTGACTACCAAGATAGGTATGTATTGAAAAGGCAAAATCAAGCACTGTGGAGTTTTGAGGCATTGTTTTAATTTCTCCTTTAGGAGTAAATACGAATATCTCAGAAGCAAATAGATTCAGCTTAATAGTATCAAGAAAATCAATGGCATCAGGTTGTGGATCGTCAAGAATCTCTTTGATTGTTCCGAGCCATTTTTCCAATTCGCCTTCATCTTCACTTCCGCCTCCTTCTTTGTATTTCCAGTGAGCTGCGAACCCTTGTTCGGCAACTTCATTCATCCGGTCGCTTCGAATCTGTACTTCAATCCACTGCCCGTTGCTTCCCATTAGGGTAACGTGAAGTGCCTGATAGCCATTCGCTTTAGGATGGCTAACCCAATCTCTTAGTCGGTCGGGGTGAGGTCTGTATATTTTGGAGATAGAGACATAAATATTAAAGCATTCATTAAGCTCTTCCTCTTCATTCTTCGGAGTGAAAATAATGCGGACAGCAAGCAAATCATAGATTTCTTCAAAAGGGAGATGCTTGGTTTGCATTTTATTCCAGATGGAATAAATAGATTTAACTCTCGCAATAATCTCATATTTCAGTCCCATTTTGTCCAATTGAGCACGGATGGGAGCTGTGAAGTTCTTGAAAACTTCGTCACGATGAGCTTCCGTAGCCTTGAGTTTTCCTTGTATTTCGTTATAAATTTCCGGATGTTCGTACTTAAAACTTAGGTTCTCCAGCTCAGTCTTTATTTTATTTAGCCCCAATCGGTTTGCCAGTGGAGCATAAATATATAGCGTTTCTCCGGTAATTTTATATTGCTTGTTGGGAGGCTGAGATCCCAATGTTCGCATGTTATGAAGACGGTCTGCAATTTTTATAAGAATAACACGGATATCGTCAGACATAGTCAGCAACAATTTCTTGAAGTTTTCTGCCTGAGCGGAAGCATGCTCGCCAAATATACCACCAGATATCTTAGTTAATCCGCTTACAATCTGAGCAATCTTTGGTCCAAAAATGTTTTCTATATCTTCAACCGTGTAATCTGTATCTTCTACAACGTCATGAAGTAAAGCCGAACAAATGGATGTTGAGCCTAATCCTATTTCGTTGCAAACAATTCTTGCCACTTCAATAGGGTGCATTATATATGGCTCACCAGATAAACGCTTGATTCCCTTGTGAGCCTGATTAGCAAAATTAAAGGCTTTCGTGATGATTTCAACACGTTTGCGATGTCTGGTAGCTAGATAATCATTCAAAAGTTCCTGGAACCCTTGTTCAATCATCTCCTCATCAGTTAAATGCTCGTTTTTATCTATATCCATTGTTTATTCTTCTCTTTTGTGGGTCTTGCAAAAATAAACAAAATTCCCTAGCTAACAAGCAATTTAACTAATGAACTATATGTTTTTTATTTACGGATTTTCAGTTTCTTTCCAGCTCTGATATTAGTGCCTTTCAATCCATTCCATTTTTTAAGTTGTTTTACTGTTACGCCATATTTATCTGCGATATCAGAAAGAGTTTGTCCGCTTTTCACTTTATGAGAAGTGATTCTTGCTTTCTTACTATGACGACTGTGCTTTTGAACAACCGGTTTTTCTTCTGCAACTTCTTCTGTAGGAGAAACTGTTGGTCTGTTGCTAAACAATTCTTCAGCGCGATATGCGTAAATAGTATCTTGTCTGTCAATAAATGTATTGATATAGTTTCTGGGAAGACGAAGTGTACATGCTTCTGCATTTCCAGGAATAACATCTATTTTATATTGTGGATTAAGACTTCTTATCTGATCAATGTTCACACCACAAATATCTGCAATTTGCTCGAAGTGAAGTTGTTTACTAACTACTACAGTGTCTGTGTTCTGATCAATATCAGCTTCCATTGGACAAATGTTATGATCACAATAATATGTCATAACATAATTTGCTGCAATAAAAGCAGGAACATATCCTCTGGTTTCTTGTGGTAGGTAATTGTAAATAGCCCAGTAATCTCTTGCTCCGTTTGCACGTCTGATTGCTTTGTTTATATTTCCGGCTCCACAATTGTAAGCAGCAATAACAAGATTCCAGTCTTTGTATATTGTATATAAGTCTTTCAGATATCGTGCTGCTGCCCAGCTAGCTTTGATTGGGTCTCTACGCTCGTCAATAATACTATTGGTCTCTAATCCATATAGCTTTCCTGTTCCAATCATAAATTGCCAAAGTCCGGCTGCACCAACAGGTGAAACAGCCTTAGGGTTAAGAGCCGATTCAATGATAGGAAGATATTTCAATTCCTGAGGAATATTATATGCGTCGAGCGCTTCTTCAAAAATTGGCATATAAAAGTTTGATGCTCCAAGCATATAAGAAACCTGCTTACGAAGTTTACCGGAGTACATTTCAATGAATTTCCGTACAACATCGTTATAAGTTAATTCCATAACAGCAGGAATGCGAGATAATCTGTCTATATATACAGAGTCCGGGAATGTAGGATTCTCATCCTTTGTCAGGCAGTCATTGCTCAATGATAGAGAATTCTTTGAATGCCATTCATTAAGTAAACTATCTACATCGTATGTCATGCTTTGAGGTAAACCTATTGTCTCTTCGCGAGTAGTTCCGTTTTGGTGGACTGTCACGTTGATACTTTGTGCATTTACCGATGTATAACTTACAAATAGGATAGAAAGGATTAGGAAAAATTTCTTCATGTCTTTTTTTTAGAATTTAATACTGCATTGCACACCGAGAGTGTTTTTTGCTGAGTGATTATTGTTTATCACTGTCGGGTTGATTTGTAAACCGATGTCAGGTGTTATATCAAAGTTTGATAACTCTGCATCCACATAAGCATCTATAATAGAAACTAAATACACTCCGATAAAGGCAAATATACTTAAGTCTCGGTATCTTCTATAGGAATCTTTTTTATTCTTAAAGACTGTTTTAAGCCAATCCTTTTTTGCTTCAACATCATATCCTGGAGAAAGAAAATTCAGATAACTGGTTGTCTTGTCATCATCGTCCATTATGTCTTGATAGGCTTGTGAATAATCTTTGTAATATTTGTTATTCCAGCTTAAAGCATATGTACAAGCAACGAATCCCCCATAGATAATGGGCAGCTTCCAGTATTTACGGTTATATATTTGTCCTCCGCCGGGAAATACAGCCGCTAACCAGGTAGCTTTTGTTGAATTAGGTATAAATAATGGCTTTTTTAGAACTGACATGGAATCAGTTGACATCTGAGATTGATCTAGCTTTAATGGAGAATTAATATCAGATATATTCTTTTTGTTTATCAGTTCAAGGCTGTCAGCAGTTGAAATATCTTTTTTAGGAGAACTTACATCTTGTCGATGCTTTCTGGCCTGAGGAATATTTATGGTGCTGTCTGCCTTAGTAATAGTCTGTTGTGCATACAGATCAATCCCTGTTACCTGAATTGCACAGAGTAACAGGGTTATAAGTATACGGTATGTCAATTTATTAACTGTCAATTGTTTATTTATTCTTAATGCTATCGAAGATTTCCATGATTCTTTCAAGGTCTTCTTCGTTACTAAATGGAATACTAATCTTACCTTTTCCTTTGGCTGTACAAGATAGTTGTACTTTTGCGTTGAAGAATCCTGATAGATGTTTTTTCAGGATGTTATATTCTTCAGGTAATTTATTACCTTTGGTAGCTAAGGTTTTCTTTCCGCTCTTTATTGTTTCTCCTTCATTAAGCGCCTTTACAATTTCTTCAACTTTACGAACTGAATAAGAATGCTGAAGAATTTCTTCATAAACTTTAACTTGAAGTTTTGGATCATTAAGGGTAATCAAAGCCCTTGCATGCCCCATATCAATAGTCTTGTTTTGTAAAGCCACCTGTATTTGAGCAGGAAGTTTTAATAGACGAAGATAGTTGGCTATAGTAGTTCTCTTTTTACCAACACGCTCACTGAGTCTTTCCTGAGTCAGATTATATTGTTCAATTAAGTGCTGATAAGCCAGTGCTATCTCAAGAGAATTCAAGTCTTCTCTTTGAATGTTCTCAATCAGAGCCATTTCCATCACATTCTCATCATCCGCTGTACGGATGTAAGCTGTGATTGTTTGAAGTCCGGCTAACTGAGAAGCTCTGTATCGACGCTCACCAGCAATAATCTGATAAGAGTCATCCGATATTTTTCTCAGTGTTATCGGTTGAATAATACCAATTTCTTTAATAGAGTCTGCCAGCTCTTCAAGAGCTGTCTGGTCAAATTCGCGACGGTNGTTGAGATGGATTGACCGATATTTTGGATAATTCTATTTCATTAATGGAAGATGAGCCTTCAGTCTTTACTTCATCCATTGAAATCAAGGCATCTAATCCTCTTCCTAAAGCAAATTTTTTGTGTACTGCCATGTCTTATCTTACTTACTATTTCGTTTAATAATTTCCTGTGCCAATGCCAGGTGATTCTTTGAACCAGTAGAATCAGCATCGTAAAGGATGACTGGGAGCCCATGACTTGGAGCTTCACTTAGTTTTACATTACGCTGCACCACCGTTTTAAATACCAATTCCTGAAAATGTCTTTTCACTTCATCATAGATTTGGTTCGCAAGTCTCAGGCGAGAGTCAAACATAGTGAGCAGGAATCCTTCTATTTCGAGTTCCGGATTTAGTTTGGATTTTATAATTTTAATGGTATTCAGCAGTTTACTAATTCCTTCCAATGCAAAATATTCGCATTGTACAGGGATGATAACCGAATCAGCAGCAGTGAGAGCATTGACNGTTATAAGCCCTAGAGAAGGAGAGCAGTCTATAAGTATATAGTCATATTCTGCTTTCATTGGGGTTAATATCTTTTTCAGTACTCTCTCTCGATCGGGGAGATTAAGCATTTCAATTTCCGCACCAACTAAATCAATATGTGACGGAATAATATCGAGTCCGTCGATATCTGTCGTGTATATTGCTTCCTTCGTTTCTTCGTTGTTTATTATGCATTCGTAAATACTGCATTCTACTTCTTTAAGATCTACTCCTAAGCCGGAGGAAGCATTAGCTTGAGGGTCGGCATCAACAACAAGAACCTTTTTCTCCAACGTTGCAAGAGACGCTGCAAGATTGATGGTTGTCGTTGTTTTTCCGACGCCACCTTTTTGATTGGCTAAAGCGATAATTTTTCCCATACTACTTTTAATTTGTTGAGGCGAAATAAGTAATAAAAACTTAGAGCACCTACTAAAAAAGGAAAACATTGCAAAATCTGTTGATAAGTTACCTCTTTTGTTAATAACTATCAGACAGTGAGCATACAGATACTAAAAAAGATATTTGTCTTTATCCTGCAAATATATACATTTCCATTTAATAAACTTTCATTTTTTAAACCGGCTTGCATAACATTAAGATTTGTAAACTACTGAGGGTATGATAAGAGAAGATTATTTAACTCGATTTATGTTTTTAATCTTCTGTACAAAATCTTGCTTAATTTTATCCAGGAATATTAGCTCTTTTGTACAATATGATTTGATAATGTCCTTAAAAATGAGACTATTTCTCTCTAATGCTTTTATGTCCTTTCTTTTGTTTATCATTGTTTTTTCTCTACTTTTGTGCTAAATAATTTAATAAAAGAACATTTTACGGATGGAAAACGAGAGACCGCTAATACTCATCTCTAACGACGATGGGTTTATGGCAAAAGGAATCAACGAATTAGTTAAGTATGTTCGTCCTTTAGGGGACATTGTTGTAATGGCTCCGGATTCACCACGCTCTGGAATGGCTTGTGCCATTACTGCTGATCGTCCTGTGAAATACACATTAATGAAAAAGGAGCCAGGACTTGCAGTTTATAAATGTTCTGGTACCCCAGCCGATTGCATAAAATTGGCTAAATATGCAGTTTTAGATCGACAACCCGATTTGGTAATAGGAGGTATTAATCATGGAGATAATGCTGCTGTGAATGTTCACTATTCCGGAACAATGGGAGTTGTAATAGAAGGTTGCCTTAGCGGAGTTCCTTCAATAGGTTTCTCTATCTGCGATCATAACCATGATGCTGATTTTGAACCAACAGCTGATATTATTCGAAGTATAACTCAGAAAGTGATAGATAATGGTTTGCCAAAAGGTGTTTGTCTGAATGTGAATTTTCCGTTATGTCCTGAAATTAAAGGAGTGAAAATATGCCGCCAAACAGTAGGACAATGGACACACGAATGGGCGCGTAGAAGCCATCCTAATGGAAGTGAATATTTCTGGTTGACTGGCGATTTTGAAAATCATGAGCCAGACGAAGAAGATACAGATAATTGGGCGCTAAATCATGATTACGCAGCTATTACTCCTACAAAAGTTGATGTTACAGCTTATGAGGTTATGGATCAGCTGAAGGCCTGGAACTTATAAAAGATAAGAATGAAATATTATTTAATTGTAGGTGAGGCTTCGGGAGATTTACATGCGTCTAATTTGATGAGTGAATTGAAACGAGAAGATGCTAATGCTGAGTTTCGTTTCTTTGGCGGGGATTTAATGTCTGCTCAGGGAGGAACACGTGTGAGGCACTATAAAGATTTGGCATACATGGGTTTTATTCCTGTACTTCTGCATTTGCGCACTATTTTTGCCAATATGAAATTGTGCAAGGAAGATATTATTTCTTATGCACCAGATGTGGTAATATTGGTTGATTATCCCGGATTTAATCTGTCAATTGCAAAGTTTGTGAAAACACAGACAAGAATTCCGGTTTACTATTACATTTCTCCCAAAATATGGGCATGGAAAGAATATCGCATAAAAGATATAAAGAAGTATGTTGATGAACTGTTTTCAATTCTTCCTTTTGAAGTTGATTTCTTCCATGGACACCAATATCCCATACATTATGTAGGTAATCCAACTGTTGATGCGGTTGAGACTTTTCGTGCAAATCATCCGGAGGATTTTACTTCTTTTACTGCTGAAAATGGGCTGGCCGAAAAACCAATTATTGCATTGCTGGCAGGTAGCAGAAAGCAGGAAATAAAAGATAATTTGCCTGATATGTTGAAAGCTGCTTCTAAGTTTTCAGGTTATCAGTTAGTATTGGCAGGTGCTCCGGGCATTTCTTCAGATTATTACCAGAAATATATTCAGGGAGTAAAGGTGAAAATTGTTTTTGATCAGACATATCGTTTGCTTCAACATTCATCTGCAGCTTTGGTAACCTCGGGAACTGCAACCCTTGAGACTGCTTTGTTTCGTGTACCTCAGGTTGTTTGTTATCATACGCCACTAGGCAAAGTTATTTCTTTCCTTAAAAAGAAAATTTTGAAGGTTAAGTTTATTTCATTAGTTAATCTTGTTGCCGGGAAAGAGATTGTTCGCGAACTTGTAGCAGATACAATGACTGTTGATAATATGCAGTCGGAATTAAAAGCTGTATTACTTGATAATGTAAAGCGTCAGCAAATGCTTGATGAATATGACCGGATGATTAAAATTCTTGGTCCTTCTGGTGCCTCAAAGAAAACCGCTACTAAGATGGTTGAATTACTGAAAAACCGTAAGTAAACTGTAAGTCTGATAGATAATTACCAGAATATTAAAAAACTTTTTTAAGCATAATTTAATTAGCCGCAATGCAGTAAAATGATTGCGGCTTTGTTTATTCTATGTAGTAAACAAATTTAGAGTTATGAAAAGATTAAGTTATTATCTACTGTTATTAGTGTTGGTTTTAGTTCCAACCCTTCAATCTTGCGATCTTGATGATGATGATGGTTATTCATTAGGTAATTACACTATCGCTTTGGGTACAGTAAAAGTTGATGCTGGTAATGTTTCCTTCGTTTTGGATAATGGAGAAAAGTTATGGCCGGCAGCCACTCTTGTTCCATATAAGAATCTTGAAAATGGAACAAGAATAATTGGAAACTTTACACTGTTAAGTGATGCCCAGAATGGTTTCGATCATTATGTTCGTCTGAATGATTATTCTGTAATATTAACTAAGAATATAATTAATCTTACAGAAGAAAATAAAGATAGCATAGGAGACGATCCTGTAAGAATTACAGATATGTGGGTAGGTGGTGATTATCTAAATGTAGAGTTTGACATGAATATTCCCGGTGCATTAAAGCATCGCGTTAACCTCGTGAAAAATACCACGTTACAATATCCTGATGATGGATATATTCATCTTGAATATCGCTATAATGATATGAATGATGTTACAGACTATGTAGCACATAGTATTGTTTCATTTAGCCTTGGAGATATGGGCGTTGGCCATACAGACAAGAAAGGATTGAAAATCAGGATTAATTCGGCTGTGAATGGTGAAAAGGTCATTACTATTGACTATAAAGACCTTCAGACTAATAAGTCAATAGCTGCTTTACCTGGTAAAATGAAAGAAAGGATCAACTAAGAATTGCTTGTGGAAAGCAAATATGGATGTTTAAATTAAAAAAGGAAGTCGCTGTTAACTTCCTTTTTTTAATATATGATTGTTTATTGTAATTAAAACAATGTGATAACATAAAGATATATAACAGCTGCAGGAACTGCGATTAATAGGCTGTCAAACCGATCCAGTATTCCGCCATGTCCCGGGAAAAAAGTTCCGGAATCTTTTATACCCATATGTCTTTTTATCATTGACTCTGCTAA
>JGI20225J20221_1000575_pt1 | contig 57604 bp, 47 predicted proteins | sample BioMet4_FD_20221 | JGI IMG/M metagenome (IMG submission 20221) | reverse complement strand
AGACTGGTTATTCTAGACTGGTTATTCTAGACTGGTTATTCTAGACTGGTTATTCTAGACTGGTTATTCTAGACTGGTTATTCTAGACTGGTTATATAGACTGACTATTCTAGACTGGTTATATAGACTGACTATTCTAGACTGGTTATATAGACTGACTATTCTAAATTGGCTATTCTATATCGGCTACTCTGAACTGTAAATGCTGACACTTTGGCACTTCAATTCTCTATCTATCTTAAAGAATATAAGTGAAAAAAGTTAGATTTCTGTTCTTTCTTCTTGAAAATAAGAATTTTTTCATTGAATTTATATAGCCCCTTCAAGTATATAATTAAGTAAAATGAAATCGAAAGCACATACCAGAGTAGAAACCAAATCTTCGCTTCTGGATACTATTTTCCTTTCTGAAAAGAGAAAGAATCTTCTTTTGCTCCTTAAAGAAGAAGGTCCAAAAAGCAGTGAGGATATCAAAGATGTGCTTGATTTTCCCTGGAAATCAATCACCCCCCAAATTAAAAAATTAACTGATTGGGGCCTTGTTCTCGAAGATCATGGAATATACTCCCTCTCAGATATGGGGGCAGTGATTGCTTCAAATGCAGAGTTTTTCCTGAATACGCTTTCAGTATATGAAGAAAATCTGGACTTCTGGTCTGACCATGATGTAAGCCCTATTCCGTCCCACATTCTTAATAAAATTGGAGAACTGGGCCACATTAAAATTATAGAACAGGATTTCTCAAACGTTTTCCGGCTTCCAGAAGAGATTATGACAAATTTAATGAGTTCCAGGAGTATAATGTCTTTTATTTCGATAGTTCATCCTTTTTCTCTTTTACTCCTTTTTGAGTATCTTCAAAATGACATCGAAGCTACTACAACAATTGTTACAGGAAAAGTTCTAGAGGCTTTCCAGACTGAATATCACTCCGAGATTCCACTTTTAAAAACAAGCAATCCCATCATTAACAAAGCTCTGATCGAATATAAAAAAGAAATAAAAAATGTCTTTCGCAGCAAAGTTTCTGATTTTCTGGTATACGAAGGTGACTTAAAACCCATATCGTTGATTGTAACTGATAAGATCTTTTTCCTCTCTCTACTTGACAAAAAAGGGAGAGTGACAACCCGATTTTTAATTGCCTTTGAGCCTCAGGCTTTAAAATGGGGAGAGGAACTTTTCATGTATTATAAGGAAAGGTCAAAGTCCGTACCTTCATCTTTGTCTACCTTATGAAATTTATCTATTTTTTAATTTATTCATGGGCCGTTTGGTTTTTGCACTTTCATTGTCACTTTTTTCGTATCACAACACACAATTGACTATCCTGGGCGAATTCTGAGAATACAAAGCCAGCATTGGAATCAGGAAATAAGGAACATATTCCATGGATTTATTTGAACTAAAATCATTTGAGAGGAGAAAATACTCTTCTCCCTTCATATTGAATTGGATCCCATCTGAGAGTCAGGCCGTAAACACTACATCAACTCTTTCAACATCCCATAAAGACCCCAGTTTTTCCATAATATCCTCTTTTATTGCTGGAGCAAACTGATGGTTTGCAGGCAGGTCTACAACCACCCTCACAACCCCATCTTCAACGCTCGTTTTCAGGATAAGGTTTGTACGAATTATGTCAAGGCCTGTCAGGGGGTTCATAACGTGCTTTAGCCTGCTCTTGATAACTTTTTCGGTGGTAGGCTCTTTCTCGGTTATAAGCCCATGTTTTTCTTCATAGTCTTTGATTGCGGCCCTCAGGCCCTCAACTGCAAGCACTGAGCAGTGGGCTTTGATCGGAGGGAGCCCTCCAAGTTCTTCTGAAGCCTGCTTCCATGTTATTTTCTTTGCCTCATCAAGGGTCTTTCCCTTCGCAATATCTGTAATAACCGAGCCCGTAGCAATGTTTGAGGCACAGCCATAAGATTCGAATTTTATATCTTCAATTACCTTGGTATCAGGATTGACCTTAATGTAAACCGCTACCATGTCTCCGCAAGCCGGGCTTCCTTCAAGACCTTTTCCATCAGGGTTCTCGATCTTTCCCACGTTGTGCGGGTTCTTGAAATGCTCCAGTACTTTTTGGCTGTAAGGAAACTTCATTATCTCACCTTATATTTTTGTAACTTTTTCTGACTCTATTCTTTGACTTTATTCTCTGACTTTATTCTCTGACTTTATTCTCTGACTCTATTCTCTGACTCTATTCTCTGACTTTATTCTCTGACTTTATTCTCTGACTTTATTCTCTGACTTTATTTTCTGATCGACTTATGTGACCGCCTATATTCGGCTTCACCTTGCTGTTTTTCCCACTTTTTTCCATTCATTTTCTTGCAAGGGGGCTTATTTCCCGGAGCCTTGCCACTATCTCACTCATTGCTTCAATTGCTGCATCAGCATCCTCGATGTGATTATAGCGCCCAAAGGTAAAGCGTACTGAGCCATGGGCTCTCTCATGATCTCCTCCTATACCCCTGATTACATGGCTGGCTTCAAGGGAGCGGCTAAAACAAGCTGAACCTGTACTTACTGCAAAACCATTCATATCCATATGCAAAGTTACGGATTCGCCTTCTACATAGTGGAAAGTCAGGTTTGCGTTCTGAGGCAGGCGTTTTTCCCGGCTTCCATTGAGGGTAACGTCCGGAATCTCGGAGAGGGCTTTATCAATTACGCGGTCTCTCATTGCTTTGAGCCTTCTGTTTTCCTCTTCAGTTACGAGCTCTACAGCTTTTGCAAAACCGACAGCTGATGGAATATTTTCGACTCCTGCCCTCAGGTTAAACTCCTGGAAACCTCCATCCATAAGTTTGGTTATTGGGGTGTCTTTCCTGATGTAAAGCGCACCTATTCCTCTTGGGCCGTGGATGGTATGGGCGGACATTGTGGCCAGGTCTACAGGCAGTTCTTTTACATTGAGAGGGAGCCGAGTAAAGCTATGAGTAGCATCCGTGTGCAGGAGCACATCTTTTTCTTCACATATTTCCGAGATAGCTTTCAAATCCTGCACTGTTCCTATTTCCTGGTTCCCCTGTTGAATTGAGACAAGAACCGTTTCATTTGTGATAGCTCTTTTAAGCTCTTCGAGATCTACAAATCCTTCAGTATCGACATCCAGGAAAGTAGCACTAAACCCCTGTCTTTCGAGAGCTTTTGCTGTATTCAGCACAGGAAAATCTTCTATCTTCGAGACAACAACATGTTTTCCTTTCTTTTCTTTAAGAGCCAGGGCAACACCTTTAAGCGCTGTGTTGCTTGACTCCGTGGACCCTGAAGTGAAGATCAGCTCTTCCGAGTTTGTATCGAGCTTTGAAGCTATGCTTTCGCGGGACCTTTCGAGTGCTTCTTTTGCATCAATACCCATAGAATAGCCAAATTCCGATGTTGCAACTGCATAGGTGTCAAAAAAATAAGGTTTCATTACTTCGAGTACCCGCTCATCCAATCGCGTGCATGCGGCATTGTCAAGATATTTTACATTCTCAAATATTTATTCTCCCCCCATTAAAATAACCAAATTTTGGATTTTACAGTTAAATCTCAGATTTTCCAGTAAGTTCCTGGGCTTTTAATCCAATAAATTCCCGGGGCAATAACCCCCTTGATAGTAATTTTTTTCTGGATAGTGATTAGCTGAATATGATACATCTAAATCGGTCAAATCACGGACAAATTCGCATTATCGTGGCAATTTAAACTCTAAACTCAAATTCTACAACTTATTAGAGTTTCAAATAAAGAGAGTTACGTTTGCATCCCGTGCTTCATGAATATACGAACCTACAGCTCCCCATTCATCTATCCATTCCGTTCGAAGCTCCTCTTTACTCAAGCCCATAATTTCCATGGTCATCTCGCAGGCGATTATTTTTCCGCCAAGCTCCTTGAAATCATTCATCAGTCTTTCAAGTGAAGCAACATTGGCTTTATTCATTCTTTGTTTAATCATCTGCCTGCCAAGCCCCAGCATATTCATCTTGGAGAGTGGCCCCTTATCAAGCTCTCCTTTCTTCAAGCGCATTAGCCCCCAGAAGGTAAAGTATATGGAGGCTTCCATACCCATTGCCAGTGCTCCGTTTGCAATTATAAGTGCGCTGTATACCTTATCCATATCGCCACTATGCAGGATAATGACAGTCTTTTCCCCCATTTTCATTCCTCTTCCGGCTTATCTCCGGATCTTTATCTCCCACTCTTTGCCTCCTTCCTTATCTTCAATCTCCAGCACTTTAAGCCCCATTGCTTCGCAGGCCATAGGAATTTCCTTTTTTGACGCCGGATGTGTCCCTTTCACAATAACAAGGTCCCCTGGAGCGGCTTTCTTTAAGGCTTTTCTGCACTCTACCAGCGGAACCGGGCAAGTCTGCCCTCTAACATCGATTTCCATTTCTGCCATTATTCTTACCCCCCCAAAGTAAGAGAAACAGAAGGATTCTAACAACAGTTCTGCTTGCTGTCTTTCCTTATATTATTATATTTTAAAAAATATATTCTCGAAAAATATATTATCGTTTCGTATTGAAAACTCTATCTGGGAAATATTCTGTCTGGGGATTACTTCTCTTGTTGTGATCCGTCTTTCTTTTCAAAGAGCTCTCCTGATTTTTTCCGCAACTTCTTTCAAATTGGCAGTATCAGGCTCGGTCCATACTACTGATTTTATCCCTCTCCCGCCGTCTCCTTTTCTCCTGGGAATAACGTGTACGTGTACATGGGGAACCTCCTGTCCGGCGACTTTTCCATCATTGATTCCGATGTTTGATCCCTCTGCCGAAAATGCCTTTTCGACTGCATCCGTAATCTTCCTTGCAGCCTCAAAAAGCGAAGCAACACTTTCCGCATCCATATCCGTAAACCTGCTGAAGTGCTTTTTAGGAGCTACCAGTGTATGCCCTTCGCTTGCCGGAAAAACATCAAGAAATGCAAAAACGGCAGCATCTTCATATACCTTCTCTGAAGGAACTTTTCCCTCTATTATTCTACAAAAAAGGCAGTCTTCCGTCATAACCATATCCCAGTAGAGTTTTAGGGGATACGCTTATATCAGGGTTCTGTTTCTTCCGCAAATTCTATATGTAAATAAAAAAATTATTTAAGTAACCGTTCCTTAATTGATTGAACCGGGAGTCTTAACCCTCTTAAGCTAAGCGAAAGGGCTCTGTCATCCCGAGACGAAAACAGGGCTGCAGAGCCTCAACTCTGATGAAAAGGGTGTCGTGCTGTTGCGATTACATCGCAACTCCCAGAAATTTTTTTATATTCTGTGACCCCTTAGCGAAACTCTGGAAGTGAAGTCCAATGATCGGTTATATTGCAGGTGCACTGACAACTGTAGCTTTTGCTCCACAGCTTCTAAGAGCCTTGACTACGAAGTCTACAAAAGATGTATCTCTTATGATGCTAATTTGCTCTACTTCAGGTATGCTTCTCTGGATGCTTCACGGTATCCTGGTAAATGATTCCGCTCTGATCGCTGCAAACAGTATTTCTTTCCTACTTGCTTTCTTACTGCTGGGGCTCAAGATTAAAAATGACTATTTGGATTTTGTTCTTAATTTTGGTAGTAAGTACAGAGAATCTGGAAAGGACTTGCTTTTCTCTAAAAAACGCACATGAAATTCTTCAAATAACATGCACAAAGAAATAATTTTGAATTTCTGGCTATATATTTATGAATAATTAAATCAATTTTATTATAATAACTACGATTTGTACTTTCTTTACTGTGGAGGTGAGATAATAGCTAGAGTTTTGGGTGGAGCATTCATAGGTATGGTTTGTACTTTTGTCTTCTATTTTATTCCATTAGTAAATTCCATAGCCCCTTTCTTGGGCGGTCTTTTAGGAGGCTATTATGCAGACGGAGGTTCTGGAGGAGGGCTTAAGACCGGAGTTCTAATGACCGTTTTCATGATTATTCCGGGTTTTCTTCTTGGGGGATTTCTTGGATCGATACTCAGAGATGTTCCTGTTCTTGGGGGACTTGTAGCGGCCTCCGCATTTATAATTACCATTGTCATCGTAGCTCATACCGCTTTGATAGGTATAATTGGCTCGGTAATTGGGGCTTTTTTGGCTGAAAAGGGGGAAGTTTGACAGTAGGGACTTGCTTATAAAGTGAACTTCGAGAATAGATAGTTTATGAATAACGTCTGCAAAATAAGGTTCATTAGGCAATAAACATCTCTAATCCTGAAGAATATCACTTGTGGAAACTTAGAAAGAAAAAACATAATAATTTTGAGTATAATATTTTGGGTAAGTATATGAATTGAGTAAGATGCTGGAGAGTTTCTATTCTCAAGCCAAAAACTTGCTTTTCGCTGCTCTGGCATTAGAGCGCTTTCAAGCACTTTCGTTTCTTTGTGCCTGTTATTCAAAGAATTTTATACGCGTTTTATCTAGATCCTCATGAGCCTTTGGCACATGCATAAAACATGAAAAATGTTTTACTAATGTTTAAGTTTTTCATAAGAAAATGAGGTTTAATAAAAATAAAATTCTGAAGAAAAAGTTTTTCAAATCTTTTTCTTCATCACAAAGTACTCTACAAAAATTAAGAACAGAGGCAGAGAAATTGCCATAAGTATTTTGGCTTTCCCCATAGGATTTTTAATTGTGCCATCCGTTTCTGCACTTCTATTGAGGGTACTCGTGTTTGTTTCACCGTTCCAGTTTCTCAACACTTCTTCTTCTGCTAGTCCACTGCTTCCCGATACCTGTTTCCTATCTGTGGAATAACTGGTTATTGCAAAGCAGGAGAAGCCAGGCGTTTTCGATTTAAAATAAACGTAATTTGTATCCTCTTTAACTTTTTCAGTATCTAGTGTTTCCCAGTCTTTATTATACCATTGAAGAATTACCTGGGACTGACTAATATTATTCTCTTCAAGCCATGATTTTTCAACTTTGAACTCTATAACCCCATTTTCACAATAATTGGCGACTCCTGCTCCATAATTTCCTACCCATATATTCACATATTTATATATCTTACCAGAAGGGACTCCTGAGACAAAAACAGATTTATCTTTGAGCATTTCTACAGTTGTAATTGTCTTCTTTAATGTCTTTATTGGGTCAAATTCGATAGATGTAATGCATGTAGCACCTTCCAGAAAATCGAACTTGATATGATAACCACTTTGCACGTTCCCGGTGGCAAGCTCCTTTGCCTCTACATTGCTTACTGGTTCTTTAGAAAGACTGACGCCTCCTGAACTGCTGCTGGAGGATCCTGAACTCTTACTTCCTGAGTTGCTGTCTGAAGACCCTGAACTATCACTTTCTGAATCGCTGTCTGAAGACCCTGAACTCTCATTTCCTCCGTCATCGCTTGAAACTGTTTCTTTATATACGGTTGCGGTTTTTGTGAACTCATTATTGGTTTCATCGCTTTCAGATACAACGCTTCCTGAATCCGCAGTTGCTTTCACTTCGATTTGCCCTTCGTTTCCAGGAGTCCAGAAAAAAGTGCCTGTTCCGGTATCACCTGCTGCAAGAGCGGGTATCGATGTAACTCCCGTATAACTTTCATTGTTTCCATTAATATCATACTTAATTTCGCTTTTCCCAGCAGCTGCAGAACCACTATTTTTCACTGTTGCCGTAAAGGTTATATTTTCTCCGGGATGAGGTTCTTCAGGACTCAGAGAAATCGATTCTATTTTCAGGTCCGGAAGCTCACTTTTTATATTTATGGTTTTTGACATTTTATTATTATCTTCATTACTTTCACTAACGGTCTTCTCGGAATCTGCGATCACTGTTACACTGACGTTTTCTTCATTTCCAGGGGTATACGAAAATTCTGCACTTGTACGTGTCCCTGCTGAAAGTTCAGGGATAGAAATCTCTCCTTCTGAATCTCCGTTAAAACTATATTTTGCAGTACTACTATTGGCAGTTGCCTCTCCCACATTCTTTATTTTCAGGGTAAAGTCCATAGGTTTCCCGGCTTCATTTTGGGCCGATGACTCTGAATATATATCTTCAACTACCAGATCTGGGAGCGACTCTTTTGCTATTTTCACAGAAATTTCTTTCTCACTGTCCTCTACGTTTTCTAAAGATGCCTTTATTGTTACAGTTCCTTCCTCGTCAGAAGTTGTCCACTTGTGAGAAATTGATTTTTCCGACCCAGCCTCTATCGCAGGGACTTCTTCTTTTTCCTTAGTTTCACCAATTGTATATATTATATTCGTTGTCTCTGATGTTTTAGTTCCAGTGTTCTTGACTAATGCTTTAACAGTGACTTCACTATCAGTTTTTGGATTTTCAGGGTCAATGGAGAGACTTTCTATTGTGAGATCCGAAGATTTTTCTTTTTCCACTACTACTTTAATCGTTTTTTCGGTATCTCCCACTGCTGCTTTTATCTCCACTGTACCCTCTTCTTTCGGAGTCCAGGTAAATGAGACTAACGAGCTATCTTCTGGATCTATTTCCGGTACTTTTACCGTTTTTGGGTCTGCTTCCCCTATTTCGTACGTTAATTTGGTCGCCTCAGAGACTTCAGTTCCAGTATTCTTGACTAATGCATTAACGGTTACCTCGCTATCAGGCTCCGGATTTTCAGGGTCCACCGAGAGGCTTTCTATTGTGAGATCTGCAGATTTTTCTTTTGCCACTACGACTTCTACTGTTTTTTTGCTATCTCCCAGCGTTGCTTTTATCTTCACTGTTCCCTCTTCTTCCGGAGTCCAGTCAAATGAAACTAATAAGGTTTCTCCCGGCTTTATCTCTAGTATTGGCACATCTATCGGATCTTTATCCCCTATTTTGCACACTGCCTTTGTTTGCTCTGAGACTGCAGTTCCCTGGTTTAGTACTGCTATTTCAATGGTTGCAGCTTCTCCGGGTTCTGGATTCTCTGGACTACACGAAATACTCTCTATTCTCAGATCACTGGTTGAATCTATAGGGTCTGTGTTATTTTTATCTGCAGCAGATGCCATGCCTGGAATCATACCAGAAATTATCAGCATTATTAATAATACAGAAATTACAGAACTAACAAAATCGGCTTTCATAGGCCTCCACCCCTACATCCGTAAACCGAAATTTCCGGTACGTCAGTAGCTTATTGATTTGTAATCGTACAGTTTATATAAATAAACTTCATAATCATTAATTTTCAGTGAGTGTCTCAATATAATGTTAGTCGAAGCAAGGACATTTTTACTCCACATAAATTCCTTATTGTCTAAACTTTCAATATTTATACTTAAAGTTAAAGCATTTTAATATATATTTTGGCCCTTCGTTGTTTTGTGTGGATATCTCATGATGTCCTCATAAAAACCAATGCGGTCTTGAATTGAAAATCATCTTATCCATAGGGAATGACGAAGAGCCTATATTTTTTCCCTAAAATTGACTCAGTTCCAAAATTTAGTGATAAACGTAAAATTAAAAATCACTACATTTTCTAAATCGGTTACAATCCTTTGAACATATCTTCCTGATTGAATTCTTTAGATAACGAATAATGAATTTGATTGAAGAACATTTTTCTCCTACAAATTCAGTGTTTCAGTCCAAAAATCACTAGATTTTGGACCAGAGTCTAAAATTGCTATATAAATATAAACAAAATTTAATCTAATTGTTCCTTATATATTACAATTTATAATTCAGGCAAAAATCTCTATGTTCTATCCCTATGTCAGTTCCCTATAATTAGATTTCTATTTTTTTTCATGTATAGATTTTTATTTATAGTTCGTATATTCAGTATTTATGAGCTAATTATTATATATTAACATTCATATTTCTTTAAGATATTTTTAACTCTGTTTGAACAAACGATCCAGAAATGTTAAAAATTACAGTGTAAAAGTAATAAAAGTAGTAAAAATAATTGGAAAATCCATTTCAAAAATATTAAAAAGTAGTATGCATAATACCTAAAATCAATAAAATAAAAATTATCATATTACAATTTTAAAATTTTACCTGAATCTTATAATAATACGTGAATTATCCCTCCCTAAACCCTTCGCATAGCTCAGAGTTTTGAGGTAGGCGCTTCTTAGTTCATTCCCCTACCTATTGGCAACATTCCTAGGCCTTTCCCCGCATTCCGCAGGTGACAAAGAGATATGAGCATGATAAATAGGACTGATATACTTGAGATACCTTTCAGCTTGCGGCTTTCCCCACCTTGTTCCCGATCCCTTCAGGAGTTGCCACATTCTGTTTGTCCACCTTAGCTTGGTTCTCGCATCAGGTTGGGGCGGCAATGTAACAATATCTATTAGACTTCAAAATACAATAAGTTTCCAGATTCAATAACAGTAGAAGATTGGAAGGTTGACGGTTTTCATCCCCCACCTGCCAGATTGGATTTATCAGATCTGTCGAGGAAGGGAGCTTCCCGCCTTATCGTTAAATCTCTAAATATAAAGTGCAAGAAAAGGCTAGACAATCAGATATTTTTTGTCTTTTATTTGAGTTCTGCTATCAACACCAAGTATTCCAGCAATCTCAATACCTTCACTTCCGACCTCTGCCAGTTGGGTGTAGATTTCGGCCTTTGTTATGTATTTCTCAGTTCGTGTTCCATCAGCTTCTTCCATTTTGATGGTTATCTCTTCTTTATTGTGTCCTTTCGCCAGGCATTCCTGAACGATTACCCCATACTGCTCTGCAATAACTTTCAGGCAATCGAAGATCTGATTGGTGGAAATGGCATCCTCTTCGTCAAGGAGGATTTTTGAAAGGTTATAAGTGCGGATATTTGCCCTGAAATAAGCCTGAACTTTTTCAGGAATTCTTGCCAGGTTTTCCATATCAATGAAATCCCCAAGCTCTTTATCCGAGGTGATTTCCTTATCGTCTTCATATACAAAATACCTGTGATCTCCGCCTTCAATCCTGAATTTCCGGTTTGCTTTTTTGTTTTCCAGGGCTATGCGTACGTTTTTCTGAGTGTCATACTCCAGAAAAGTTACAAAAAATTCGGAAAGGTTCTGCATTTTTATTTTTTCTTCTTTTCTCAGGATGCCTGCCCGAGCCCATCCTGGCAGGCTTAAGCTTTCAAGTAGTTTTTCGACTGTCAGAGTCTCTTCTGTAAAAGTAAGCGTGTAATGATACTGTAAACCCGAGACCCAACCTTCCATTTCTCCTGAAATGCCATTTGTATTGCTGGAAAGTTCGAATCTCTTTTCAGCTCCGTAAACTCCTGTGATTAAAAACCTGCTAAGAACTTCAAGTATTTCTTCTTCTATTTTTTTATATTTCTCAGGAGTTCCATTTTCTATTTTTGTATACTCGGCTTTGAGGATTTCTCTTTTTTTCCCGAGATTCTCACTGCAAGTTTGCAGGATTGCGTTAGTACAGGGTATAATGTCCTCTATATCAACTTCATTTACTAATTTTCTGAGTAAAGTCTCAAGCTTCTCTTCAAAATAATTCATTCCTTCTATTCTACTCTTCAGTTCATGAAGCGCTTCTTTCTGCTTGCACTTTATCTCTATTATTGAGTTTTCCAGAGGGATTACTCGGGAAGTTATATCTAAAAAAGTTCTCAGATCCTCAATGAAATCACGCTGTACAGGCAGTTCCCTAGAGTCCTGGTAAATATATTTCATAAAAGCACCCTGAATAGCTAGACGACCCTTCAAATATTCTATGATCTATAGCTATATAACGTTTTATCTAGAGGCTTTCTCTATTTCTAAAATAAGTCCCTTCTTTTAAGCAACGAGTTTTACATGAACCTATATCTTATACTTTGGATAGAGGTTCTATACTTATATTTTTCTCTGAAGTGGCCGAGAAGAGCCCGGCCATCTCATAATTTAAAGCAGAACTTTTCTGACAGGGTTCAGAATCTCATTTATATACTTTGCGGCTGAATTTTTCAGATCCATTGGATGAACACTTTCTGCTACAAAGGCATTTTCCATTTCTTCGTAACTCATATATGTTATATTTCCACCGAATTTCTCAGGTCTCTCTATGACAACAGTTTCGTATCTGGGAAATATATGGTAGCGGAAAAGAGCGAGAATTGGGTTTTCTTCCGTGTCTCCTATCTTGCAGTAGGCTTTCTTAAACTTTCTGTAGATCTCTTCTTCAGTGTCATCCACCGAAATAAAATTCTCCTTTGATGAAGCCATCTTGGTTCCATCCAATCCCAGGAGAATTGGGGTATGAATACAAATTGGGGTTTCGAATCCGAGATTCTTTAGGTTTTCACGGGCAAGCATATGGATTTTTCTCTGGTCAATACCTCCAACTGCGATATCAACTCCGAGCATAGCGATATCAATAGCCTGCATCAGTGGATATACCATCTGAGAAACGGTTGGGTCATCCATAGCACGCCCGACTTCATCCATGCTCCTGCGAGCCCTGTTCAGAGTCACTGACCTTGAAAGTTTGAGAACATTTAGCATGTACTCTGCTCCAAGCTGATAGTCAGACCCATAAACGAAATTAGTTTTTTCTTTGTCAAGCCCGAGGGCAATAAAGCAGCGCTTGTTATAGTCTGCAATCTTTCGGACTTCTTCGAGCGTACCTTTCCGATTGAGATAAGCGTGCACGTCCGCAAGCAGGACAGTAATTTCGAATCCGGCTTTTTGGAGATCAATTAGTTTATTTACTGTAAGAACGTGTCCCATATGGATTTTTCCACTAGGTTCGTATCCGACGTAGGCACGTGGAGCTTTTTTGTTGTTAAGAAGCTCTTCAAGTTCTCCTTCAGTTACGATTTCCTGAACATTTCTTTTTATAAGTTCGAGTCTGTCCATTGCCTCTACATTCCTTTTATTTTCTTATTCTCAAAACCTTAATTCCTATTAATAAGTTTCTGTAAAAACGCCATACCTTCTTCGGATTTAAAATTTGGGATTTCCCAGTTTTGAATGACCCTTCTACGCAGAGATTTTGTCTCTTTGTCAAGTACAGGATTAAAGCCAGAGATCTCGTATTCTTCTTTTGAAATAATAACTCCTCTCCTCTGCCATGCAGGAAGCGTTGCAAGATTGATTCCTCTCTCAAAAAGCATTTCATGGATTTCCCATTCTTTTTTTCCTCTGAGACATTTCGAAGCCTCAACCTTACTTATTCCTTCATCCCTCAACGTATAATATCCCCAGGCTGCCACAAAATTGCGCCAGGCTTCAAGTTGCCTCCAGTGAAAATACGCAGGAATCTCCTCTTTTTGAAGAACTACTATTCTAGAATCAAAAGCCACAGGTTTTTCAAGCTGCAAATTTATCGTAAGTGCACTACCCAGAAAGCTTGCCGTGACAGAGTCAATTTTTTCTATTCTTCCCTCAAAGGGAAGTTCCATAAATAGAAAACTAACTTCATCTGAAAAAGTGTAAGCAAAGAGAGGGCTTAATCCACTTTTCTTAATAAAAAGTTCAGCAGTATCCGCCATTGCCCTGGCGAAAGTTTGATCATAGGGTTTTCCAAAGCCCAGGTCCCTAAGTGTGTTTTTAAAATTCCTGCCGTCCGCGCGCACAACCACCGGAGGGATACAGCGCATCTCAGCATAAATTTCCCGGTCTTTCATGTACTTTTCAGATTAACTTAATCTTCTTTTCGCTTTTTGTATCTCTGGATAACATCTCTCACTATTATAATATCTGCTGCCGTTATAACCCATCGGTAAGGAATAATTACGCCCCTGGTAGTCAGGTCAAAAAGTTCCCTATTAATATCCGAAATAGCAAGCCCGGTAATTTTCTGATCTTCTATATCAATTACGAGATCCTGCAACTTCCCTACATACACACCAGCGTTTGTGTATACGTTTAAACCAAAAAGTGATGTAAGTTCTGCGCGCATTATATCCCTGCTTTGTAAATTAATTTAAATCTTTCTCCTAATCTTATATGAAAAACATACTTATATATCTTACAGTTTTGCCAACTTATATCATCGCCAGTTTTATCTCGCATTTTCAGGTATAATGGAATCTCAGTCATTATTATAATAAATTCTCTTATTTCAACTGGAGAGATAAAAGTGACCTCGTTTTGTTAAATTCTTTGTCCGATGTTTGAATTTAGAAGAAAGAGTTCTAAACATATTAAGCTGCTTTCACTCTTGTTTGTTCAAAGGCTACAGCTTATTTATCTTTTTCCTGTAATTGTCCAGATAAGAAGATACCTTTTTGAGAATTTTCTGGCTCACAGGTAAATTCTGAATTACCTGTGATCAGAACTCTTAGTCTTTTATATAATCTTTCTTTTTATTCTAATTTAATTCTCTTTGAATCTCAGTTTATCTCTTTTCCAGTTTATTTCTTTACACTTCTAGCTGTGAAATCACGTTTCGAATAGTTTCTGATGATTTTCGGAGGGTATCGTACTGGCTTTCATCGAGCTTGAGTTCAAGGATTTCTTCTACTCCGGATGCCCCAAGCTTTACGGGTACACCGAAGTAAATACCTTTCTGTCCGTACTGTCCTTCAAGGTAAGCTGAAGCAGGCAGAATTCTCTTTGAATTTTTAATCACGGCTTCCGCCATTGAGACAATAGCTGCTGAAGGGGCATAAAAAGCACTGCCCTGTTTAAGGAGCTCCACGATCTCGGCCCCTCCGTTTACTGTCCTCTCTACCAGCCTGGCAATTCTATCCCCTGGAAGCAGGTCCGTGAGTGGAACTCCTGATACTGTTGTATATTGAGGAAGAGGCACCATCAGATCTCCATGACCACCTATAACCATTGCCTGCACATCTTTTTTCGAACACTTCAGTTCTTCTGCAATAAAGCTTGCAAAACGTCCCGAATCCAGAACTCCGCTCATTCCGAATACTTTCTTTGTCTCAAATCCTGTTAATTTCATAGCTATGTACGTTATAATGTCAAGCGGATTTGTGACATTAATTACTATGGATTCCGGAGCATATTTTGCAATATTTCTGGAAACCTCTGCTATTATTTTAGAATTTATTTTAATCAGATCTTCCCGAGTCATTCCGGGTTTTCTTGCAATCCCTGCTGTAATTATTACAAGATCAGAGTCTACGATATCTGCATAATCATTGGTCCCAATTATTGACGTATCATAACCTTTTATTGCCCCTGCCTGTATAAGGTCGAGAGCTTTTCCTTGCGGTAGTCCTTCCACAATATCCGTCATGACAATTTCGCCAAGTTCAAGTTCAGCTAGTCGCTGGACTGTAGTTGCCCCTACGTTTCCTGCACCAATCACGGAAATTTTAGCCATTAACTGCACACCTGTATTAAGTAATTTATTTTGATAGTTTTGGAATTTTCATCTTTAATAATTTATCTTGTAATGTGACTCTTTATCCTCGGTCAGCCACTATTGTTATATTTATCTGTGTTCGAACTTTATACTATATCTAGTTCTTGAATTTGTTGTTTTTCTCTTTTGAACACTTTCAGTTTCATGCAGTATTTTTATTAAATATTACCCCCAAATGGTTCAGGGGAAATATGCTGAATAATACATACATTCATATTCCAGGTGTAGGAAAAGGCCTTGAACGAAAAATCTGGGCTCAAGGCATACATACATGGAAAGAATTTCTTGAAATGGAAGACCAGATCTCTATACCTTCATCACGAAAGGCCAGAATTTGCGAAGAGGTGAGGAAATCTTCTGAACATCTTGCAGCAAAAGATCATTGTTTTTTCTCACAATGCCTTCCTTCTGCCGAACACTGGAGGGCATATTCCTTATTTTCCGATTCTGCCGCATTTGTAGACATCGAAACAACGGGACTTTCTAAGTCCCGAGATGAAATAACTATTGTGGGAATCTACAACGGAAAAGAATCAAAAACGTATATAAAAGATATTAACCTTGATGACATTGTAGAAGAGTTCTCAAAATACAGGCTACTTGTATCCTTCAATGGTGCCCGTTTTGATTTACCTTTCATAAAATCCGAATTTCCCGAAATTGAGTTCAATCAGCTCCATATAGACCTTATGTACCCTTTAAAGCGAATAGGGTACAATGGAGGTTTAAAAAACATTGAAAAACTACTCGGGATCAGCCGAAGCGACGGTACTGAGGGCATAACAGGTTTTGATGCCGTGAGGCTCTGGAAAAAATATGAGAAAGGAGATCGTGAAGCTCTGGATACACTTATTAAATACAACAGAGAAGATACAGTTAATTTGAAAACTATTATAGAGCTTACTTACCCTAAAATGATTGACAATGCTCTGAATGCCTGAGAGGTATTATCTTTCAGGTTCCGAATGGTAAGAGGTAAAAATCAGGCTGCAATAATATTTACATAGTTACTTTATTATACTTATATTGCTGTTCCTGATAGTCAACTCTGGTAATATATTGGCGCCTTTATATAATATTCTTGTTTGTAATCCGAATATCAGCTATATGCTCTGGTAGGAAAGGGGAACTCGATGGAAGTTACAATGAAGTTCGGGGATAAAGTCACTATGGCAGACATCCGAAAACTCCATGATATGGAAGATGTAGTGTTTGATAAGGAGTGGTTTGAAGAAACAGAAGTACGAAATCGGGATGTGTACTACATGTTCAGGGACCTTGCGAAAAGTGACTCTGAACTTGAAGCAATTAAAGCTCATCACCTGAGGTATGACATTACTGTAATTCCTCCCGCAATGCTTGGATCAGAATATATTAAAACTGTAGGTCACTACCATCCGCGTGTTCCAGGAACAAATGTCTACTATCCTGAAATTTATCAGGTACTTGAAGGTTCTGCTACCTATCTTTTACAAAAGGTGAAAAGTGGAGAGGAAGATTTTGTTATGGATGTCGTAGTCATAACAGCAAAAAAAGGAGATTTAGTACTTGTTCCTCCTGGATATGGGCATGTGACTATAAACGCTTCCGATAAAACTCTCGAAATGGCAAACTGGGTTTGCCGCGACTTTTCCTCGGTTTATGAACCTATAAAAAGGCTTTCCGGAGCTTCTTACTTCCTGCTTAAAGATGGTTATGTCAAAAATCCTCTTTACAGAAATACACCACCTATCCGCCACCTTAAGCCCCTTGCATACGATGAGCTAGGGCTTGGTTCCGGAGAATGTATGTATGAGCTTGTGCATAGAATTGAAAAACTGAGATTTTTAACGGCTCCACAGGATTTTACAGGATTCTTAACAGGAGTGCTCTGAGAACAGGCTATTTTCCAGCTTAAACAGACTGGACTTTTATTTTTCCTTTTTAAGTTTGTTCTCCCAGAAAACTTCTACTCTTATCTCCTGCCCTATAGTAAGCCCGGTTTTATGAGCAGGTGAGAGCGCAAAAAATTAGTGATAAGGGCTCAAAACATATATTATGGTTATATTATGGTTATTAGTACATAATTAGCACATAATTAATACATAACTTATAATAAGTATAAATACCTTCAACTACTGGAGATTCGAAATGCAAAAAAATGGATACCGTGTTCAATTTACATCATCCAGAATAAAGGATCTTATGTACAGGACTACGTTTGATCCTAAAAAAATGGATGGAGATATCATTCTTAATCTTTCACTTATTGATAAAAAAGATCTGGACGATGTGCTTGGGATTTTTAAAATGGTAATCTCAAGCGGGCTTTCTGTGACTCCCTATGTTAAGATAGTCTCCGAAGGAGAATCTATCGGAGACCTTACTATCGAAAAGGGAAAGGTAGGTATCGGAACCGTATGCAGCATTACGATTGACGGCGTACTTCTCAAGGCAGGAATTCCTGTAAACCCTAAACTTGGAGGAGTTGTTCAGATCCGAAACGGAGTTCCGGTTCGTTTCACTGATGTGCTGACCTATGTAAGTACGACTGTAGATCCGCTTGAAATCTTGATGTCACAGGGTATTACTTCTGTGTCGGAAATGCTCAGGACAGGCTCAGGTAAGATTCTTGCAAATCTTAGGGAAGCTCCTATGGTTGCAAGAGATGAAATCGAAAGCTGCCTTTCTGACCTTCTGGATGCAGGCTTTAGTGGAATTTTGGAAGTTGGAGAACCAAACACACGGGTTCTGGATGTTCCCATAGAGAGAGATCATCTCGGAATAGTCGTCATAGGAGGGACAAACCCTATGGCTGTTGTACAGGAGTATGGAATTGCCATAGATACCAGTGCAATGTCAAGGTTAATCTCGTTCAAAGAGATGAGCAGGATTGAAGATCTGGTTTAAGGCTCAGGTAAATCCTATTCTAAAATTTCTTTGTTTTTATTGAGCCTTTACCTACTATTCAGTTCAGTTTCTCGGAAGATACTTCCGAAGGCTGGTTCTTTACTTTGAATGTGCCTTTCTTCGCATTTGTTCTCCTATAAACAGATCCAGTTTTCTTGCAAACTCTTCCTTTTTACCATTGGGAATAGTTGCTCCTGCTGCAATATCGTGTCCTCCGCCTGCACCTCCAACTTCAGCTGATATCATCGACATTGCTTCCGAAAGGTTAACTCCCCTGCGAATCAGATCCTGTGTTCCCCTGGCTGAGACTTTAATCCCTCCTTCGGCTTTTGCAAAAGCAATAATGGGAAGATTTCTGTTTTCAACTAGTGTAGAACTCATGCCTGCAATAATTCCCACAATAGTTTCTTTTATTTCTGAGCCTGCATCGAAGTACTGGATATTTTCAAGCTGAACGACTCCTTTTTCTTTAACATATATGAGCCCGTTAACAAGGTTCTGTCTATGTTCGGCAAGCAGTTTACGGGCATCTTCATAACCTTTCTCTCTATCTCCCATGCAGACTGCAAGTCCTATCTCAGCGTGGTCATAACGTGCAGTGGCATTAAGAAGGGTGGAAAACTCTGAAGCGTCTCTCATTTCCGTACCTTCTTTTTCCCCCAGAAGGACATAAACTTCACCTACCAGGCGCTCGATTTTATATGAAGGTATACCTGATTTCAGGCAGTATTGGATGAGTCCTGAGACAATTTTCTGTTTTTCCGGGGTTTCAAGGTCAATCCAGCGCTTCCAGCGTTCATCCTGGTTGAAGCGAATGTTGAGAGTATGAAGAAACTCGATGCAAGCTTCTTCATTTCCTGTAAGCCCGGGAAGATAGGGGTCTGAGGAGTATTGTATCAATTTATAAATTGGGCGGGTTTGCTTTCCGAATAGGGTCAGATCCTTTTTGAACTGGAGAGTGCCTTCTTTAACTCCTTCTTCCAGAATTTCCCTGTTGATCCCGACAAGCTGCCCCATTTTCAGATGTTGCATGTCCCCAACTGCTCCTACTATGGCCAGCGAGGAAAGATCCTGATTTTTTCCAAGGGCTGAAGCCAGCAGGTAAGTACTTCCCGAGCCGCTCAGTTCATATGAACCATTTGCTCCGAAAAGGTGAGGATTCAGGTGAAATTGATAGCTTCCCTGAGGCTGGTGGTGGTCTGAGATCACTGCATGAATCCCGCGGGATTTTATTTGTTCGCACATCCCGCTTCCCAGATCCGTAAAAATGACAATATTATGATTTTCATCTGCGATGGTATCAAGAGCCTTTTCATCAAGTTGCTTGACAAAACGTGTTGTATATTCAAAATTGCCACGTTCAAGGGCAGTACAGATAATCCCTGCAGAAGTCAGCCCATCAGCATCAATATGTGACACAACGTGGACTGATTTATACTTTTTAATCTCTTCGGCACACTTTGCCGCCTCTTTATAAAGTGTTTTCATTGTCTCAGACATTATTCTCTCCACGGTTTTCTACTTGCCTCAGTTTAAGCGTTTTTCCGACTTTATTTTCTTTCCCACTCCATAGGTTCAACTCTATAATCTTTTCCTTCTCTTTTGATTTCTGGAAAACTCCGGATCTCCTGTAACGTAAGTTTGAGATTCTTATCAAAGTATTTTTTTTCGAGCTCATTCCAGGGAATCATGTATGCTTCTCTGCCGTGCCCGGGTCCCAGGCGAAGTTCCACTGCAAGAAAGCCACGTCTTCCTGATTTGTTCAGGTAGTTAGAAATTCTCTCTATCTGATGAATTCCATTTTTATCCACGGTAAAATGCTGAGAGAAGTAAAGTGCGTTTGCTCCCTTGTCCACTGAGATGCTTTTGCATTCAATTCCCAGGTATAGATCTGGATTAAGAGAGTCTACAAGCACATCAAGAAACTGCGGAGTAAATCTATGTTGCTTAAGTCTGTAAGAAATAGCTCTTATTCCGTTTTCTTCAATGTACGCATTAAATGAGTTTACAAGCATGTGTTCAAACTCGGTCATGAAATCCTGTTAAATCTTTTCGCTATCTTACTTAAGCTTTTTACTCAGGATACCATTCTTTTTACTTGAGTGAACAGGGGCAGATACGTCAGTCGGGACAAAGTTTCAGGGTCAGGGGACTGGATATCCATTAGTCTGAAACTTCTTGGTCACCTAAAACTAAGCTCATTATCTTAAACCAACATCCTGTATCTGAAACTAACATTGATTCTCTAAAACTAACTGCTATTGATCATACCCAGAGTTTTAGCCAGAGATCTATAGAAGATAATTCTGGAGTCGATAATTTTGGAGTATGGTGGGAAGGTACGAAAATTTTCTCTCAGAGAGGTTTTAGAGAAGCCTATTTAAAGGTCAAAAAAGTTTGAACAAAATAATTGTTTTATCAGCGCGCTCAATTTGAGCAACACGTTTTATAAAAAAACAGATGCCGATCAGGATCTGACCGGCTTATGTAGTTTTTTTAGTTAGACATAATGAAACTTACAAAGTCTGGGCTGAGTCTTGTTTCTCTTACGAGTTTCTCAATAGTATCTTCGTCGGAAAACCCTTCTTTCTTTAGTTCCTGTATGCGGTCGAAAACACGCTGGGAGATTTCGGAGTACTCATTAATGTCTTTTCTGTGGCCCCACACATCGCCCTCAAGTAAAGCAATGTTCTGCATGGAAAGATACATCTGTGCGGAACTGGAAATTGTTTTCTTGTATGAGCTTGGGATGTGGATCGCTTTAACTTCTGGACACTTCAGGATGAGTTTAAAAATATCCTTGTTGGATGGTCTGAATGCAAGATGGATAATTTCCTCATCAAGTTTTAAAGTGTCTATCTCTTCTTTTGAACTTACAACTCTAATTTTCATTTTTATCACCATTTATTTCCAGGAATTTTAAGGTGTTTTAGAGCCTTTTAGGGTTTCTTTAGGGTATTTAGGGTTTCGTCCTTAGAGTCTCGTCAGAATTTTTCAGGATTGTTTAGAGTTCATTAGAGTCTCTTCAGAGTTTCTTTAGATTTCAGGGTTTCAGGAGTCCTTTCAGAACTTGTAGGATCTTCAGGTCTCCTTAACATTTTTACATTTTCTGGAATTTACTTTAAGTTTTTATAATTTTTATGTTTATCGGATTTACTCAATTATTTGTTTTTTAATTTCTTGAATTTATCAGTTTTAAGTTTCAGTTAGTTTTATTTTAAAAACTCTTCGAAATTCTAGAGTTTACAAATCGTTTTTCAAAACCTAACATTTAAACTTAAGGTTTTTCCTATGTTACGGACGTATAGTATTTAATTTTTTACTAACGTTTTTTATCTTCTTTCTAATTCTTAAATTTTATTTTATAAAGTTGACCCTGGAAAAACTGACTTTTCTTCTCTTTCTGTTTAGTATAATCTGTCAAATTCAAGAACCTTTGTTCTTTAAAGCTAATTTATTCTGAGAATTTTGAAAAGCAGTTAGTAAGATAAAGCCTTTACTCTTACTGATACTTCTTATTCTACATTATAATTTTTTATATATAGGAAAACAGTTATACGATAACCATACCATACTATTTAATATTTTTCTGTAAAACTCTTTTAAGCATATCCTTGATTTTATAAAAAAGTCTTTTAGCCAGAAACTTGACTATGAAAATTTACTTCTCAGCTCGAGGCACTAGGTTATTAAATCTGAGACTTTTTCTTATACGCTGGGTTTTGACAGTTTACTAAAGCTTTAAATTAGTGCCTCCAAGCCTATTTTTAGGTGTATACAGGTTAATAATACACACTGGTTTCAGAATTTAAAGTTAAGTTAGTGGCAGGGTTAAGTTAGTGGCAGGGTTAAGTTAGTGACAAAATTAAAATTAGTAACCTGCTCGGGAGTTGCAGGTCTTAATCTTTTAAAACCTTTGACATATATACGTTATCAAGAACATACCCGAATTTTCGATAGTACTCTCTGGCTCCTATTCCGCTAATAATGGCAAGTTTCCGGTATCCATTTTCACGTACTATCTTCTCTGCATATTCCAGAAGTTCCTTTCCATATCCTCTATGCTGCCACTCTTTTTGCTTTGCTTCTTTTCCTATAGGTACCATGGACCCATAAACGTGCAGTTCTCTTATCAGAGCGGCATCCTGCAGTTCCGGGCGATGAGGGGCAGCAGGGAAGCGCAAACGGGCAAATCCGATGAGGACATCTGCAGCAAGGTCTTCAAACGCGATGAAATGCTCTTTGCCTCCGCAAGCTTCATATGTCTCTACAGTCAGCTCGATGTCATGTGGATTTATTTTTCTCCCTTTCAGGCCAGTATGTCCTACTTCTCTGCAGCGAATACAGTGGCACTTTCCGCCTCTTTCTCTCAGCTTTTCTTCTGCAAGCTGCCTGAGATTACTCTTTCGGACCCCGGCAACGATCTGGTAAGCTGGAATATCCCGCTGGATACGCTGGAGTCTTACCCATTTAGGCAGGATCTCTTTTATATCCGCAATTAGTTCGGCAGCTTCTTCGTCAGAAAGAGCCTCGTAATCTCCTGCTTTCCAAAGTTTGTAAAGAGGAGTTCCTTCAGTTACCAGGGTAGGATAAATTTTGAGATAATCGGGTCTGAAGCGAGAATCTTCGAAGAGCTTTTTGAAGCCTTTTAGGTCCAGCTCTGAATCCGAGCCAGGCAGATGAGGCATCATATGGAATCCAACTTTGAATGCGCTGTCCCGTAACACTTGATTAGACCTGACAATTTCTGCAACTCCGTGCCCTCTCTGCATACGAGTGAGCACAAAATCATAAACACTCTGAACTCCGAGTTCTACCTTAGTTCCTCCAAGTTTGAGGAATTCGTCCACATGTTTCTCTCCTGCCCAGTCAGGACGTGTTTCAAATGTGATTCCTACGTTGCGAATTTCAGCTTTTTCATTTGCTTTCTGCACCTCTTCAAGAGGAATATAAGGTAAAGATTTCCCAATTCTCCAGGCTTTTTCTCTCCACTCTTTACCTGTGAAATCGTTCATTGCCTCAAGGCAGCGTTTAATAAACCATTCCTGATAATCGAGACTGCGTGCAGAAAACGTCCCTCCCATCACTATCAGTTCCACTTTTTCTACATCATGGCCGATCTCTTTAAGCTGGGAAAGCCTGGATTCAACCTGGGAATAAGGGTCAAATCCATGCTGGATTGCCCGCATGGCTGCAGGCTCTCTTCCCATATAACTCTGGGGCGACTTGAAAGCAGAGTTGGGTCCTCCCGGGCAGGGAAGGCAAACTCCATGAGGGCATGGAGCCGGAGATGTCATTACAGCAATTGCCGCAACTCCGGAAATCGTTCTTACAGGCTTCCGTTTCAAAAAATCTGTAATTATTGCCTTCTCTTCGTCCGATCCCTGGGTTATGACATCCCCGTTTCTGGGGAGGCTGGCCAGATGATAATGTTTACTGACATCTTTTTTTGCCTTATTTAACTGGTTTTCGTTTTCTATCTCGCCGGCAAGTACTTTTTCAAGGATTTCCCTGCAGGCCTTATTATAATTATCTTCTTTCATCTCAAGTTCCGTCTTTCCGGTTTCTGGGGTTCAACTTTTTATTCTTATGGCAGTTCTAAATAGAAGCCAATTTTGAGAGCTTCATAAAGATTTTATGATTTTTAAAAAAGCTACTTAATTTGATCTTATTGAAAGTATTTGAGCTGATCCCAAAGCTCAAAATGATTTACCAACTCAAATTATGGATAATCAGTCGAGAGCTTCGGATCACGAAGTAGGTTTGAAAACTCACATTGATACACCCGCATTGATGTACTCATACCGATGTAGTAATTTAATTGGTTTCGGGATGAGCTGTCCACTTAATGCGAGCATGACGGCAGTTCAATATTTGATGTGCAGAGCCTGCTTCATTTTAAATCCATAAGTTTTTACAGGTCATTCTTAACAAAGATCAAATCCAATAATAAAGGTTCCGAGCCCTGCTGCCGGTTTGAGACCCATTACAGACCTGATATACTCATCCGAGGGAGTGGACGGAGATGCAATTACAGCATTGGTCACACCTTCTACGCATTCCACGTCCTGGCATTTCTTGGGTGGAAGTACTACAGTTATGGGTTCTTTCTTTGCATCTTTTGGCTTAGGCACGCAGCTCTTGTAGATTACAAGGTTTCCCATAACCAGCATATCGTTACATTTTTTACATTCCTCAAGTTTCTCGGGATCGTAAACATCCTCCCCAACCTTTTCTCCATACTGCATAAGTACTACATTGGGCCCTTCAGGCCAGACATAATTCATATTAGTTGTAAAGGCTATGATTACCTGGCGTTTGAAGACTTCCTTTATTCCCCGATTGTCTCCTACACCAAGCCCCATAAGTACAGCTCCTTCAGCTTTTTTTTCAAGCTCAAAAATTTTCTTTTTGTCTTCTTCACTCAAGATATATGTATCTTCTACGCCTTTCATGGCTTTTATCCTGCATATAACATCCTGAATAACAGTTTTACATTCCACAGCGAATTCTCCGTCGTGTTTTTAGACCTATTTTCTATTACTGAATTGTAAGTATGATCTTATGATTTCATACTTTTATTTAGTTCCTTCTTATGTTCATAATGTGTCAGGCCTTTTTGCCTTCTTTTAAATTTACCGATATCCTATAACGTTCTTTTTATATTTCTCTTTTTATATCCCCAATTTCTAATATGATTCTATTTTCTCCTACAAGTAACTTATATGAATTTTTTAAGCATTTTTATATAAATCACAAAAAGTGATTACTATAAATATTTACAGTTATTTAATAATTGCATTAGATTTTTTCCAGATTCTTAAGTGCATTTTTATACTGATGCTTCTATTCCAGAATCGATTCCCTATTTTCCTAGAAAAATCCGTGATCTGCGGATCAATCCTAGAAAAAGATTTAGATTTTTGAAAAATTACTCCTCTAGCGTATCGAAAGTGTACCTCAAGAATAAGTCAAGAATTGAAGCGTTGTCAATGATAATGGTTCTCTACTTGATGATTTATTCAATTGCGGAATGGAATTTGAAGACAAAATTAGAGAACGAAAATGAAACGGTTCCAGATCAGAAAGGGAAACCAACAAAAAGAACTACAATGAGCTGAATTTTTAAGTTTCAGGGGATTACAGAACTTATAACTCAGAAAAAATGGAAAGTAAAGTCAAAAATACTGAATATGGAAGAGATTCACTGGAAGACATTAGTCTCGTGGTGGAGAAATATGAAAATGTCTATCTATAATTACGTTTACCTTCTAATTATATTTACCTGCTAAATATATTATAAATCAACCTCTGTCAAAATATAGAAATTAATCCGTATTAAAATAGAAAAATTAAGGATACGAATTTAAAGGTTAGGCCGAATTGAAGGTAAAGATTACACAATTTATTTTCAAGCTACGTAATCTATATAAAGGTTTGAATACAAGCACATATTTAATAAACTTAATTAAGGAATCAAATGTCAGGAAAAAAATCTTTAATTATATTTGCAGGCATATGCATTTTGTTAGTAGGGATTGTTATTCTAAACCCTTTTATGCAGCATAACTCTCCTACTGGTAAAGAAGAAAACAACGTTGAAGAAGAAAACAATGTTGAAGAAAAAAACAATGTTGAAGAAGAAAATAATAGTGAAAGCGTTGATCCTAATTCTTTTTTCATAAATAATTGGGGTAATGCAAATCATAAAGTTACTGTAGAACTACTTAACTCAAAAAACACTTCTGTATTTAGCAAATCATATTCCTCAGTTCCTGGAAAAACTATAAAAGACAAATTTTCAATTACACCGGTACCAGGTGGAGAAATTGTAGTTACATTAGATAACGATATTACCAGGACCCAAACTGTTTCAGAAAATTCAACAAGCTTGGTACTATACGTCGACGTAGATATGCTAACCAGTAATCCATTGGACCTAAGCATTATTCTTCCATGAATAAATGATGCACTGAAATGGTGCACTGTTCACCACCAGAGCTGGAAATAGCCTTCCTATAACTATACCGCAGTAAAATCTGGAATTATTCATCCTGAGAAGTTTGCAGATATCCTAACTTTGGTGGCACTATCTTTGAACACATTCTCCGGTTTTTCCATTTCATCCATACCATTTACGGGTAGCTCAAATATGAAAGATGACCCTTTTCCTTGAACACTTGTAAACCATACTCTCCCCTTATGCAAATCAACAAACTGTCTTACCAGAGCAAGCCCAAGGCCAGTACCTCCGTACTGGCGATTCATGCCCGAATCAATCTGTTTGAAAGGCTCAAACAGGTATTTCTGGTCTTCAGAAGATATACCTATTCCTGTATCTGTGACCGAAAATATAGCTCTGTTTCCGTTTTTTTTACAGTAGACAGATACTTTGCCTCCTTCCGGGGTAAACTTGACCGCGTTGCTTACGAGGTTGTAAAGGATCTGGAGAAGGCGGCTTCTATCTGCCTTAATATCTCCAAAATCCGTACCTATCTTAAATTCCATTTCAAGGCTTTTAATCTGGGCAAGGGGCAAGATAGTGGATTTCACCTCATCGAAAACCGAGACAATAGAAAATTCATTGTAGTTGAGGTTTTGCCATTTTTCGTTAAATTACTTATTTTTTCCAAATACTAATCAAAAAAGGTTATTTTGCAAAAAAATTATTAGTTTGCTTGTCTTTTTAAATAGTTTTTTAAAATATATTGTAATCTAGATCCTTCTTTCTGCGATTATTCGGTCTCTATACTATTTATATATCGTGATTTTATTTTTGTTCATGTCTAAGTTGAGTAGATCCAAAATAATCTGAGAGCTTACCATATATAAGAAATATAGGTTATTATTTTTTCTAAAATAAATCCTAATCTATGTATTTGATACTTATTAAAAAATTATATGATTTGGATCTTAGTAATTATTAATATTCAATAGCTACATCTTCTATATTAAAATATATTAAATATTAAGATATAATTATAATTATAAATAAATATTATTAAAATATATAATATAATTATAAATAAATATATTTTAAATTAATATTATAAATAAAATATTAATAATTATTTTAAAATATATTATAATATATTAATAAATTATTAATTTATTATATAAAATTTAAATATATAATATTATAATTTTATAATATAATAAATATTATAAATATATTTATAATATATAGTATATTAATAATATTTAAAATATAATAATAATATTTAATATAAATTTAATACAATTATTAATTATAAATAATTATAATATTTATAAAATAGTAAATTAAATATTTAATTTTTAATATTAAATAATATAATAATTAATAAACTATATATTTAAAAAAATTAATTTTAAATATTAAAATAATATATTAATAATATAAATATTATTATAATAATAATATATCATAAATATATATTAATTAAATAATATTAAAGGTACATTATTAAAATATAATTATGTATATATTATAATATAATATAATAAATTATATTATATAATTAATTATTATATAATAAATATATATTAAATAATAAAATAATAAATATAATATATTATATTATATTAAATCATAAATAATAATAATTAGTATCGTAAGGGATTATACCCTGATTTAAGGGCTATTTTTAAAGTTTGCAATCTAAAAACGAAACCATAAAAAGGGCATAAATCCAATGGATAAAATTATTGGATGGGATATAAATATTTATTGCTAAACTGAGTGATTTTTTTAAGGAATTGCAAAAACAATTAGTTGTAAGTCCTGAAGAGCGCCATTTGAAGGTCGAAAAAAATATGAAAATCTATTTGGGAAAAAAAGTTAAAAGACAAAAAGGAAAATATAAAGGGTTTTATGCCTCTTCACCCCAACCCATCCCAACTGCTTATAGATTTCCATAAGTAATCTTTTTGAGAACAATACTTCAGCCATCTTCCACGATTATATTCTTCCAAAAGTCCCTAATTTTAAAAATAATATTCCAGGAAACTAATAAAAAGAACAAGAAAAACGCAAAAAGCAAAATAAGACCCGGTTGGTATAACTTTAGTACTTCAAACATTACTTTCTGACCCTTTTTGAAGGGCACAATAGATATCCTTAAAGGAAAATTAAAATATCCCTTACAGAGGTTTAAACCTTTGATTGTTAAAGAGTTAGGACCTTACCATGGAAACTGTTCTCCCCTGGATCCCAATACTGCTTTTCAACATATTTAAAACATTTTTAAGGGGTATTAGGTAAATATTTTTGCACTAAACCCTTCGCTTGATTCCTTATTTCATGACCTTTCAAGTTTCAATGGAATATTACCGCCTCAACTTGAAGAATTGGCTTTAATAACATTTTCAAGTTAGAAGTATCAAAAGATGCAAACTTGGGTACTCCAACCTGTGAATCATTTATTAGAGATTACAACCAAATAAGCTTTAAGACAGGGAGTTACAGAATCAGAAGCAAGGGAAAAATTACTCTTTCATCTTCATCGACGAAATTTAAAAATGATTTAATCCCCTTATCTGGACAAATATGCAAGATACTGATACAAGAATGTAGAAATTTTACCTTATTGGGTGGATAAAATCTGGATTTGGGATGAAGAATTTTTTTGAAGGTGTAATTGGCAGTGTTTGAAAAATAAAGAAACTGGACTGCTTTTCAGATCCAGATGCTGGACATTTATGTTCCAAGAAAAGCAGGCAAATATAGTGGGGGTATTATCAGGAACAGGAATACACTGATACATGTATTGTTGATAGCTGGTGGGGTTTTACCTGTTTATTGGGAATGCAGTAAATGCTAGCAAAAATGACAACACTATATTTCAGTGATACAATCAAACCAGTGTATGGAATCAACAACAGTAAAACCAGTTTTTTGTGATAGCAACGCAGGACCCTGGATAGTCATTCTTCTAATGGAAACTGGTAGTGAAAAGGGTTAATTCCATCATAGCAGCAAGAACAAATAGTGCTGGAAATATCTTGAAAACGGAAAAGGGAACTCACTTTAGAGCTCAATACATCCCAAGAATTTACCATAAATTGCTTGGAAAATTGTACAATATTAGAACAACTGTTGAAAGAAAAAATTCAAACGATGTTGTTGGATACAAGAGATCAAAAACACCGACAAGAGGAAAGGTATGGGCCAAAGTGTATGTGTCAATAAGCAATATTGCTTCATTACTTACGGCACTTACGGCTTTTAAAGTTGGAAGACACAACCTGATAAGAGCACCAGGAGCTTTTAGAAGGTTGAATATCTGAGCAACTAAAAGTAATTTTTTCTTAAAAAAGAGAATTTAATGCTTTTAATTGAAGAGTAAAGCATTAATTGAGATATTGGCAAAGGCTCAGTTAAGTTCCATTTTTCCAGCTTCTACTTTTGAGAGGTCAAGGATATCATTTATAAGTCTAAGGAGATGTTTTCCGCTGACAGAGATATTATTAACATATTTCAACTGTTTTCTGTTGAGATCTCCAAAATTTTTTTCGAGCAGGATATCCGAAAAACCAATAATGGAGTTAAGAGGCGTCCTCAGCTCGTGACTCATATTGGTAAGGAACTCACTTTTTGTGCGGCTGGCAGCTTCAGCTTCCAGTTTTGCCCGGAGGAGGTTCTCTTCGGTTCTTTTACGCTCGGACAGGTCAATGAAACATTCAACAAAATAATCTTTGTCCTCTATGGTTACCGGAACCACACTCTTAAGAATCGGGATGACTTCCTTTTGAGCATTGATAATCGTTTTTTCTGACTTATCCACATTCAGCCCGAGATCACTTATAGGACATTTTCCGACCTCTGTAGGACAGATAAATTGGTGACATATATTTCCGACAATCTCTTCTTTTGATCTCCCTATCGTTTTAATTGCGATGGGATTTACATCAACTATTTTGTGGCCCGAAGCTTCGATTAACAATATTCCGCAAAGGCTCTTTTCCAGTAAAGCACTCAATATCTCTCTTTCTTTTTGCACCAAACGTTCTGATACTTTACGTAAAGTTATGTCCCGGACGATTATCAAGAGAGTTTTTCTTTGCTCACATATGGCTAAGGAACTAACCTCTACGTCGAGGACACTATTGTCTGACCTTTTGATCTTCGTTTCAAAAAACGCCGATCTGTTTTCCTGAGTTACATTCAATGCATTCTGGAAGCCGGGAAGAGATTCTTCAGTAAATAGAGAGAGAATGGACATTTTTTCAAGATGAGCTCTATCATATCCGAGAAGGTTACAGCCTTTAGGGTTAACTTCGAGAATACGCTCCCCTTTTGTTATGAAAATTGCATCATTGGACTGCTCAAATAGAGCCCTATATATTTCGTCTTTAGCCATTAGATTGTCCTCGGCCAGTTTACTTAAAAGCGAATTATTTTCTCATTTTTGTCTCAGGTTCAGTAAAAGCACTTTTCCGGGATTGAAGAAGTTTAATGAGTAGTAACTAAATTATAAGCAACAATTCTAAAAAATTTGTGCTGTATAATACTTATTACATTTTATTATAAAGATTTATTGTTGAAGATGATATCTGGGGAAAAATATGATTAAAGATAATATGCAGGATAATAAGGTAAATGACAATACAAAAATATGGAAGAATGTAGATCGAATGATGAAATATTTCTTTGAAGTTCATAACCAGTGTATTTTTGAAAGGCATGTCCAAAATGAATTTTTTGAAAACCACTGAAAGCACGGAAGACACGGAAATAAGTAGTAAATAAGTAGTAAGGACGTGGTTCTTCTGGTCTTTCCATGTTTTCCGTGGTAGTAATATCCAGATTGAATCACTCTGCGACCGGTTTCGTTTTTCGTTTTCCAAAAATAACTGACATAAAGATCTTAAATCTGGTTAGAACAGTTGGTTAGAATAATTTAGTGTTTTATTAGTAGGTTACACAAAAACGCCTACATACCAATATTGCAACAGAAAATAGTAAGAGGTTCTGAAAACGGGTATGGAAAAGATAAGATAAACAAAACTTCTAGAAATCTAAAGCTTATAAAAATGAAAAGAGTAGCTCAGTGAAAAACAAGAAACGGAACCGAATAACAAAAAGAAATGACAAAAAGATTAGATTGAGTAATAAAAAAGAGGGAATAAATTCCCCGAAGAACATCAATCCAAGTTTAATCTGAAATCAGTCTGCACTTTTCATCTGCGGGAAAAGGATTACTTCTTTGATAGAGTCCAGGCCCGCAAGGATCATGGTAAGCCTGTCGATCCCAAGCCCCATGCCGCCTGTAGGTGGCATTCCGTATCCGAGAGCATTTACGAAATCGTAATCAATGGTCTGGGCTTCAAGGTCTCCTAACTTTCTTTTCTTGTCCTGTTCTTCGAACCGTTTTTGCTGTTCAATAGGATCGTTCAGTTCGGAATAACCGTTTGCCAGTTCCCATCCATTTAAGAAGAGTTCAAATCTCTCGACAAAGCCTTCTTTTGACCTGTGGTTTTTGGCAAGCGGGGAGTTTTCCACAGGGAAATCACAAATGAAAGTCGGGTCTATCAGCTTGTCTTCTACCAGGCCCTCAAAGAACAGGGCAAGGAACTCTCCGTAAGTTTTTGCCTTTTCGTAATCCTCGATCTTGTTTTCGATTGCGAGCTGTTTCAATTCTTCAAGCGAGTGTGCAAAAATATCAAGTCCAGCATACTCTTTTAAGGCATCTTCCATGGAAATTCTTTTCCAGGGGGTACGGAGATTAAGCGTGTTTTCACCCATTTTAACTTCATAGCTACCAGTTAGCTTGAACACAAGTTCCGAAATTAGGCCTTCGGTTAAGTCCATCATGTCATTGTAATCTCTGTAAGCCTCATAGACTTCGATCATGGTGAACTCGGGGTTGTGAGTTGTATCGATATCTTCATTCCTGAAATTCTTGGAAATCTCAAAGACCTTCTCGTACCCGCCAACAACAAGCCTCTTAAGGTAAAGTTCAGGAGCAATTCTAAGGAAGAGTTTCTGCCCGAGACAGTTATGGAAAGTCGTGAAAGGCCTTGCGTTTGCGCCTCCGTATACATTCTGGAGTATTGGAGTTTCAAATTCCAGAAATTCCCTGTCAGAAAGGTATCGTCTGATCTCGGAGATGAGTTTGCTCCTCATAACGAAAATCTCTCGTTTATCAGCATTAACTATAAGGTCAAGATACCTTTTTCTGTACCTGGTTTCAACGTCTTTTAAGCCGTGGAATTTTTCGGGGAGGGCGCAGAGAGATTTTGAGAGAAGGGAGAATTCGGACACGCTGATGGAATTTTCACCCCTTTTTGTCCTGAAAAGTGTGCCCTGAACACCTACGATATCTCCCGAATCGACCAGGGTTTTAAAAGTCTTGAAATCCTCATCAGGAAGATTTCCTTTCCGTAAAGTAACCTGAATTCTGCTCCCCTGGTCTCCAAGATCGGCAAATATCATTTTTCCAAGCCTGCGAATATTGTAAAGCCTTCCTGCGGTTCTGACCGTTAGCCCTTCATTCTTTTCAAAGTCCTCGAACTTTTTCTGGATTTCACAGATATCCCCATTCTTTTCAAACTTATAGGGATATGGGTTAAGTCCCTGGCTTCTAATGCCGTTTAGTTTTGAAAGTTTAGAATCATCAAAGACCCTGCTATCTGAAATGTCATTATTGTCAGATTCATTGTCAGACGGTACGAGGCTATCTGACATTTTTTCATTGTTAATTTCCATGCTCATCGAATCAGTACATCCTCTTCAGGTGAATGCGAATAAACCGCTCAGTAATCGATTAGTGATCAATCAGTAAACCGATAATAAATTATTAAATTGATCAGTAATCATATATAAGTCAGTAAGTAAGTTAACCATGAACAAATCAATAATAAATCAATATCAGTGAATCAGCCATTAATAAATCAACCCGAGTGCCCACAGCAGAGAAGAATCGTGGAAGGTCTCACGGAGATTTGTGCATTTTCAGATATGTAAGTTGTTAGATAGTGAATTCTTTATTCACACGTCTATGGATGAAAGTCTGAATGCCAGGAATAATGAATATCTATTATTAGCCTGAGTCCTGACATAGCCTGAGCCCTGACATTTAATTTTTCCATACATCCATGCATATTATATAAACATTGAGAAAATGAGTCCATATATTAATAAATTATTAGTGAAATCAGCATCACTTTATGAGAAAAATTGATATCATATTCGTTTCAAAACTTTCATAGTACCATTGCAAATGTATCCGATGTCTATTAATTCATAGACTTCGGATTTTCCACTATACTAAAAGTAATTTCAAATTCAGTCCCCTGATGTCGTTTAAGCTCGATTTTCCCGTCCAGCTGGTCAACAAGGATATTTACTAACTGAAGTCCGAGTGATTCTAGACTCTCTAATTTTAAATTTTCAGGAATTCCTTTTCCATTATCTGAAACCGTCAGGATGAAAAGAGATTTACTTGTTTCATCATTAATTTCTTCTCTGCAAAGCTTAATTCGGATTTGCCCTTTTTGGCCTTCAGTAAATGCATGTTTGAGGGAATTGGAGACCAGTTCATTAACAATTATTCCTAACGGAACAGCAGTGTCCATATTAAAGAACGTATTCTCTTCCAGATCCATGCATAGGCTGAGATTTTTACTACTAAGGCTATAAGTCTGGAAAAGATTTTCAGCTAACCTTTTAAGGTATTCAGAAAAGTTCAGGGTATCGGTTCCTTCTCCTTTATATAATTCTTCGTGGATGAGAGCCATAGATATAACTCGATTCTGGCTTTCCCTGAAAGCCTCAATAACTTTCGGATTATCGAACTTATCAGCCTGAAGATCGAGAAGAGAATAGATAACCTGCAGGTTATTCTTGATCCTGTGGTGGATTTCTTTCTTACGGGCAGTCTCGAGATTTGCCAGAGCTTCTTCTGCCTTTTTCCTCTCGGTAATGTCAAGAACAAAAGCTATGCCTTCACAAAGTACCTTATTGAAGGTAGCTATCCCAATAATGACAGGTACGTGCGAGCCATCTTTGCGGATGTACTCCTTCTCATAAAGCGTACTTACACCTTTTGATTTAAGTTCAGCCATGGCATGCTCATCCAATTGCCTGTACTCCGGTGGAGTCATCTTATCCCATTTAATCTGCCCAGCCCGCAAGTCCTCGCGAGTGTAGCCTACTATATCCAGGAACTTATCATTAGCTTCTATTATCGAACCGTTCAGATTGTAAAAACATACACCGATCATATCTGAGTCATAAAATCCGCGTAGGCGCGTTTCGCTCTCATGCAATGCTTCTTCCGCTTTGATACGCTCAGTAACATCTCTTACAATACTTGAGATAGCAACGAGCTTTCCAGATGCGTCAAAAACCGGAGAAAGAGTTATTGAAACATTTATTAAGGTACCATCCTTTTTCCGCCGCAGAGTTTTGTAATGCCGGATCTTTTCTTTTTGTTTAATCTTTTCAATTAACTGTTTTATTTCCCCTTTGAGATTATCCGGTTCAAGGATTGAGACATTTTTCCCCAGAATTTCCTCAGCTGAATAACCATAAATCTGCTCGGCACCCTTATTCCAGCTTGTAATAATACATTCAAGAGACTCAGTTATAATAGCATCGTCCGATGATTCCATTGCATTCAACAGTGTCTGTATTTTCTCTTCAGCTTTTTTGCTTTCAGTAATGTCCTGAACTATTCCTTTTATTTTAGTGGGGATATTTTCATCATTATACACGAATTCTGATTTTAGATGGACTATGCGCTCTTCTCCATTTGCTAAGACAATCCTGTAATCGATAACAAAAAGACCTTCCTTTGCAGCTTTTTTAAGGGCGTTACGGTAGTAGTCTCGATCATCGGGATGTATGTAACCTAAATATTCATTGTAAGAAGGTGCTGGTTCTTGAGGATCACGTCCAAAAATATGATACATCTCCTCAGACCAGTAGGCTTTATCAGTTTCAATATCCCATTCCCAGTTTCCAATATGAGCCATTTTTTGAGCTTCAGCAAGGCCTTTCTCACTTTCTTTCAATGAATTATAAGCCTTCTCAAGCTCGATTGTTCGTTCTTTAACTTTTTCTTCTAGATTTTCATGTGCTTTTTTTAAAGCTTCTTCTGCTTTTTTGCGCTCTGTAATATCGCGGATAATACCTCCACTAAAAAGTAGCTTTCCATTCAAATCTTTAGTTACCGTGAACCTATCAGCGAACCAGCGATATTTGCCGTCTTTATGTTTAAACCGGTACTCCAGAGTTCCAGAACCAGTATCGTATGCCCGATCTCGCTCCGAAGTAACTATGGGAAGGTCGTCGGGATGAATACGACCAAGAATCTCACTGGCATTCCCTGAACTTATTTCCTGGACAGAGAAGCCAGTAATCTTCTCTACCACCGGACTCATGTAATCATAACTGTCGGTTTGAAAGTTTTGTCTGTATGCCACATCAAGTGAGTTCTCAAGAACCGACCGGAACCTCTCTTCACTCTCCTGCAATGCGCTCAGAAGAGCTTCACGTTCAGCCAGCGAATGAGCCATTTTAAAATTGCTGTAGCCTAACTGCGAGATAATGTTGGCAAAAGTTATAAGGAAGGCCATACCTGTATTCACAGCTTCCCTGCTCAAACGTGGGACTTTTTCGAGCGCCTTTATATATTCCTCTTCATTGAAGCCATATTTTCGAGCCTGAGATCGGAAAAGCTCATAGTCCAGAGGTTCATCTTCAAAAAAGAACTGACCTGAGAAGATATTGGCAACGTGCTGACCGCCAACTATGATGGGAGTCGCTATGTCCCACATGTTGTTTTTGCATTTATAGAGTTTGAACTCTCCTGGAGAAATGCCTGCAGACAGCTCTATGTCACTCTCTACGCAGTGCTTACAGGCTTCGGGATGAACTCTGTGGAATCGCGTGCAGATATCCTGCCATCCTACGCCTACCAGGACATTGCCTTTTAGATCGTCCAGACTCATGGGTATGTGAGTAATCTTGTAGAAGTTGTCCATCATAGACTGGATCGCCTGGACGTCAACGATATCAGTGATTTCCAGTTTATCCACCTCCCGAGCAGGTGAAAGAATATCCTCTAACTTCTGCCTGACGCACTGCTCACTCTGGCTCAATGTTTTCTCAGTCTGCTTGCACTCAGTCTTATTTTTCGGCCTGGGGTTTTCTATCCTTTCCCACTTTTCTTCTCTTTTGACCAGAGAAAACTGATGGTTAAAAGCTAAGTCAATAGTATCTGCTGCGCTGCACATACTGAGAAAATATGAGCACAGAGAGATTATCTGTCGTTCACCAATATTAATGTCCATTTTTTTCTCATAATCACCAAAATCATTCCAATATCCTTTTTTCAACCAGAAAGCGTTTCCTGCTGTCCTGAGCCCTTCATAGCCACTTGCTAGAGCCTCATCTAATTTTTCAACCCATCCATTTAAAACTCTCTCATAATCGAAACTTCCTCCTCTCATATGCCAGGAGGTGTAAGGGATAATTTCAATTTGTTTTTTCTCCAGATAAATATCAATATCAGGAACTGCTTTTCTCAAGGATTCTTTTGCCTCTTCTACTTCCAGGGGTTGTGACGTAACCCAGAGACAAAATTCATTACTTTCCAACCCTGCTTTAAAATAAGGGACAACTATGTCCATCAAATCTTTTTTTGTCTGATAAAACTGGCAGAAATGCGTTCCCCAGGGCACATCTCCAATAATATCGATGCCAGAATTTCTCATTATTTCTTTCATTCAATACTCCCTGACCACAAAAGATAATTTTAAATTCTGCAGTTAATCGTCTGTGAATAACCATCATTTCTAGGCTCGGAGATTTGCTAAATCATCGTTGTATTAAGCAGAGCAGGTTAATCATTTCTTTGGAAAAACAGAAGAGCAATCCTGGACAATTTTAATGATATCTCAGTAGATAAAGAAGCTAATATTAATATTTTCAAAACTCCTCGATTCTATAAGTTCTCACTTACTCTTTAAGTAATACAAATATTCACAATAGTTATATGCGTTAAATTTTAAAAAGATTTGGATATTATGGTAATGTTAATACTGCACAGAATCAAGGAAACGTGGCATAATTCTTCCATGCTTTCCACGCTTTCCGTAGTTATAAAGTAAGTTCAAAATATTTACTTTTGGGACTATAATTAAAGCTAATTCTTTGTCTACATGCCAAATCATCTTATGTAGAGCCTTTTGAATTCCTGCATCTTCTATTTCTATTCTTGTTTCTAACTCTTGTATGCTTCAGCTTCCGAATATTCTTGAGCAGTCCGAGCCTTGTTCCATCAAGTAAATACACTTCCGAAGCCTCAAGTTTAATTCCACCTGAGGAAAAAGCCGGGCCCAGCAGCTCGTCCTGAGCGTATTCGTTAAAAGGAACGCCTCCACATAGCTCATTAAAAGCCGGCATTACGAAGAGTTCGGGATCTGCCCATTGCGCAGGATTCTCAAAATCAAGGTTTCCGAAATGAACTTTCAGAACCTCCATATTGAACTTTGTCTTGACCCAGGCAGGCTCAACTACTGAGTAGCCAAAGGAATCTGTAAAACGAACAGTGGGATGATTATGGGCAGTGACTACATAAGATGTAGCCAGTATTTCAGGTGCAGGCCAGGTATGCCCGTGAAAATATCCCACTCCGTCAATAACCGCACCATGTGAGGAATGAATCCTGATGTCCTTTTGCCTGTTGAAAAGAAGTTCGATTCCACCATCATGGTTTCCGGGGATAATATCAACGTGTGTATGTTCTGCAAGTGTTTCGAGGAAGCGAGGAATTTCATCTTTCTCCTGCCAGGAGACCTTAGGAACATTATGTTTCACGTCCCCAAGAAGTATTACTCTATCAGGGGAATTTGCCTGGATATAGCCAAGAAGCCTGTCCAGCCTCCCTTTCATCTGGCTGGGCAAATTGATCCCGCTCCTGTACAGATCCCACTCAATCCCAAGGTGGATGTCGGCAACTACCAGTGAGGTTTCAGTATTGGTCACAATAAGCGCAGGTTCTTCAATAATAGGTGTGATTTCGGGAGACATAGTCGATAAAAGGTGTTTTTCAGAATTTAAAAGTGCATATCAGACAGCAGCCTGAAACGGTTTTAATTTTAACGCATGTAGATATATACTTTACGCTATTTAAATAAAAATAGAGATAAAAAACAAAAATAGTAAAGAAGGCTGAATCTGGCTGAATGAACTTAAAGCATGAGGGCACCTTCAAAATTCCGAAACTCAGTACCATAAAACTTCAGACTAAAAAATGGCCTGAGAATCAATCAATAATTATCCAGTTTAAAAAATAAGGGCACTCCAACAAAATTTAAGTACTCTTAACGTAATCAAACGACATTTACGGAATTTTAAGGCCGGATGAGATAAAGTGGCTGAAGAGATAATAATGAGAATAGCTGAACCTCAAGATGTGGACTCTTTGGGGAAATTAATAAACGAGACAATTGATACCTGCTATTTCCATATTTACCCGCAGGAAGCAATCGATTACTTCAAAAATTATCACAATCGGAAGAATATCGTAAATGATATACTGGAAGGACATTGCCTGATCCTGACCTCAGGAGAGGAATTTATAGGTACAGGCACTCTTCTTGGTTCAAATGCCAGGAGAGTCTTCGTAAAGCCTGAATTCCAAAAAATGGGGCTTGGGAAGAGAATTATGTACGGACTTGAAGAAAAGGCCGTGGAAAAAGGAGTTGGGATAATGGATCTGGATGCATCACTTGTAGCATATCCTTTCTACAGGGCTCTTGGCTATGAAACACAGGCAGAAGACGTGATTCCCTTGAAAAATGGGAAATATTTAAGATATTACAAAATGGTTAAAAAGCTTGGAGATAAATAAAAATTGTATATTGATAGCTTTTTAGCATTTAGAAGGCTCTCTCAAAATACTCAGTCGCCGGCCTTCAGCGGCAGAAGCAAGTTCCGGGAAGAAAAAGAAGCCCCGGAAAAAGAATCAAATATATAATCCGAATTACAGTAAATATTCAAATCCAGATTTTACTTCTCATACTTAAGTACATCATCAATAGTATCCACATACTCGATGTTGATTCCCACCTCTGTCTCTATGTACTCTTTAGCATCTACAATTTCCGGCTTCTGCTCAATAACAGTAAAACCGCCAAGCTGCCTTTCTACATTTTTATATGTAACAAGCTGGCTGTTTTCTCTCGGAATGAGGAAAAGGGTTTTGCCCCCAGCTTTTGCTGCCTTTGCTTTTTCAAGAACTCCGCCTATCTGACCGATATTGCCTTCATCGTCAATCGTGCCTGTAAGGGTTATACTATTGTTCAGTTTGGTATTGTTATCAATAGCTGAAATCGTAAGCAGGGTCATTAGAGCCCCTGCGCTGGGACCATCGACCCCCGGAGTTTCATTCGAAGCTGTAATGCTGAAAATAATATCACTGCTTGACATTTGTCTACCAGTTTTGTTTTCAGCAACGAAAACTGCAGTGTTTGCAGCATCCTGGAAGACCACACCCATCAGAGGAGTTGTCTGGACAAGCACACGGCCTTTTCCGGGCTGGACCTCAACTGAGATATTGAGCAGGGCTCCTTCCTCAGAAATATTTCTCTGGATAAAAGGTCCTGACCTCACAAGTTCGACTTTCTGGAAAACCGCAGGCCCTTGAAGGGTAGCAAAACCTTCAACTCCTGTCGGACATGTTTGAGACCCATTTTCAAGCTCAAAGACTTTTTCGCGATAGGACTTTAACTGAGAAGCGTAAGACTGAAGCGACTCATTACTCTGATTTATCTGCGTCTTAAGGTTTTCATTTTCCGTTTCAAGGGAATTTAGGCGAGTCTGAATATCCTGGACCTGCCCTTCCTCAACGGAAGGCTGTTCTTCAAACAGGACAAAGTAAGCGTTTGCAACAAGCGAAATAGCCAGTAAAAAAACAAGAAGTTTGGATTTCATACCACCTACCACTTTTTAACTTGCTTCGTAAATCATTATTCTTCTTTCTGGAAACCATGCAGGAAAACTGCAAGAGACATTATAACATATAACCACAGAATTTAACGTAAAGACCCAATAGGTGAATATAGTTACCAATAAATGAATATGTTGATTACCGAGAAATGAAATCTTAGCTACCTGAAAGTGAATATCCTGATACCAATAAAGATATCAATAAATGAATATCCTGGTTACCAAGAAATGAAATTGACTATCGAGAAGTAAATATATGGATTCAGGAAATTTTCTATCCTAATCCATAGCTTACATTAAAAACTTATATAACTGTATAGACCGAGTTTCAACCTTATTTTTCAGGAATTTCCTTCTCAGTCTCCTCTTCTTTATTCTTCCATATTAACATTACTTTCAGGTTTTTCTCATTTTCCGATTTGGTGATAACTGCTTTTCCATTCATAGTCAGCAGCAAGTTAAAAGTCAGCTCCACCTGACATGGCCTGAACTCAGGAGGAGTTTCCTCCAGATTCTCTACAACTTTTTTAGAAATCTCCTTAATCATAAGCATCGCATTATCAAACGATTCAGTGGATTTCTCTTCCAGGGCTTTCGGAGATACAAACGCAAATTTTTTTACTGTACCAGGAGCATGTCCCAGTTCGGCTAAAATACACCCTGCTTTTAAGGCCTCCCTGCCTGAATTTTCAATAACCTTCTCATCAACAGTAACTTTTTCATCAACAGTGGCTTTTTCATCAACAGTGACTTTATCCAGAAATAGCTCCCCCTATAGGCGATATGAGCGTACATCATAGAAAGAGAGTGCAGCCCGAAGTAAGAATAGATTAACGTAAATAAAAATAGTATATATATGGATAAATAATTATTGACGTTTTAAGGATTCGTATTAAAGTTCAGACCTTAAATGCCTTATTAACTTTCTTCGGTTTCTTTTACATTGGGCCCTTCTTTTGTATCCTGAACAATATATCCCAGGGATTTTATTTTTTCTCTGATAGCGTCTGAAACTGCCCAGTCTTTCTTTTTTCGGGCAGCTTCACGTTCTTCAACCAGTCTCATCACTTCTTTGGGAATTTTCTTTTTTCCGGATTCGGAAAAGAGGCCCAGAGTATCTGAAAACTGCCTGTAAAGGGAATAGAGCTTCTCAAGGACCTGTCGATTTTTTTCGGATTCAAGGTACTTGTTAGCTGTACGGGAAAGCTCCTTAAAAATAGTTAAGGCTTTTGGGGTGTTGAAATCGTCCTCAAGAGCTTCTCTAAACTGTGTTTCAAGTTCAGGGAGGGTTTTAAGAACTTCTTCGTCCCCAGGATAATCTGTATCCTCTGCGCTTTCCAGGCTAAATTCAAGGTTCTCAAGCGTTTCTTTAAGCCGTAAATAATTATTCTTTGCATTTTCGGCAAAGGCATCGGAATAGTCCAGTTTTTTACGATAGTGGACTGAGAGAAACATGAAACGCACAACTTCCCCACCGTACTTCTCGACAATCTCGGGTAGGGTGAAGACGTTTCCTTTGGACTTGCTCATCTTCTCCCCTTCGACTATGAGATGTTCTCCGTGAATCCAGTTGCATGCAAACGGTTTTCCTGTTGCCCCTTCCGATTGTGCAATCTCGTTTTCGTGGTGAGGAAAAATAAGGTCTACTCCTCCTAAATGCATATCCAGCGTGGGTCCAAAGCAGTTCATGGCCATCACCGAGCATTCGATATGCCAGCCAGGACGGATTTTCCCCCATGGGCTCTCATAATAAATCCCCCTTTCAATTTCTTCAGGGGTTGAAGCTTTCAGGAGGGCGAAATCGCGGGGATTATCTTTATCATATTCGTCGACGTCCACCGATGCGCCAATTATAATGTTATCAAAATCAAGCTTTGAAAGTTTGCCATAATCTGGAAATGCTGAGATTCTGTAATAGACCGACCCGCCTTTTTCATAAGCCAGCCCTTTGTCTATCAGCTTTTGCGTAAGTTCAATCATGCCGTCAACATTTTCCGTAGCTCTAGGGTAAGCTGAAGCCCTTTTTATGTTCAGCATATCAAGGCCTTTAAAGAACTCTGCTGTGTATTTATCCGTAAAATCCTTAAGTGACATTCCGGCTGCTTTTGAATCCCTGATAGTTTTGTCATCTATATCAGTAATGTTCATTACAAGTTTTACTTTATATCCAAGGTACTCAAGACTTCTCACAATATTATCTGCCATCAGAAAAGTACGATAGTTGCCTATATGCGGCATATTGTAAACTGTAGGCCCGCAGGCGTAAATCGAAACTTTGCCTTCCTTTAAAGGTTTGAAAACCTCTTTCTTTCGTGTAAGGGTATTGTAAACCTGGAGCATCCGGAACGCCTCTGGAGATTTAAGTGCCTGAAGTAATTATAGAAATGAAACAAAACTTTTTTAATGTATCCAAATTCGATTTAGAGTTATTTTAATCATTTCTTATTACCTAATTGGTCAGATATACTTTATTACTTTTACCGCAAGCCTTTTTTGAAAAGGCTTGACCGAAAACTCCAGCAACGATGTGGTCGGCGTGATCACAACCATTTTGAAAAAATTGCTTGCACGCAACCGTTTTGAAAAAAGGCTGGACCGAAAACCCCAAGAAACAGCATGATCACAACCGTTTTGAAAAAAGGCTGGACCGAAAATTTTAGCAACGAAAGGATCAACCATTATAGCAGTTGCAGTACAATGGTTTCAGGATAGATCTTCCTCAAATATAGATACTCCAACTTTCTGCAGGATCTTTCCAAGACGAAAAAGAGGGAGACCCACGACGTTAAAGAAATCACCCTCAATTTTTTCCACAAAGGCTGCTCCTTTTCCCTGAACAGCAAAAGCCCCTGCTTTATCAAGGGGTTCTCCTGTTCTGAGATAGGCTGAAATCTGCTCATTGCTTATTTCATCCATCCAGACTGTCGTGGATTCCAGTTCGTTGATTTCTGCCCCGCTGTCAAGGTCAAGGACTGTAAGCCCGGTTATAACCAGAAATCGCTGTCCGCTTAAGAGTTTCAGCATTTTTTCTGCCTCTTCGAAAGATTTGGGCTTTCCCAGGAGTTTTCCATTAAAAAGCACCGAGGTATCAGCAGAAATTACAAGCCCGGAATTGAAATATTTGGCTACATCTCTGGCTTTTTCGGCGGAGTGCTTTAAGAGAAGTTCTTCAGGGTGCATGCCAGGGCAAGGGGATTCCTCATAGGAACTGGCATAGACCAGAAAGTTATCTCCTATAAGTTGTTTAAGCAATTCTTTTCGCCTTGGAGATGCAGACGCGAGAATGATCTGACGCATGGTAAAAACTCAGGAAGCATGGGATATATTTGTATTGCAGATAGAGGAGACATGGAAATTAATTAGTGAAATTTTAATTAGTGAAATTGTTGATTATCCGTGAATACTTTCAAAGAATCTCCTGATATTGCAAAGATCCTCAGGTTTTCCCAGAAGGATACAGGCATCTTTTGCATGAAGGATGAAATTGCCTTCTGGAGTGTAAATCAGATCCGAGCCTCTGCGAACCGAAAGTACTGTAACTCCGTGTTTTTTTCTGAAGTTCAGGTCTTCAAGGGCTTTTCCATCGAAACTTGAACCATCCTCCACTTTAAGAACCTGAATATCAACTCCCTGAAGCCCGTCTTTTATACTGAACTCGCTATCATCACATGTATTCCCGGACAATTTCCGCATCATCCGGTATCCATTAGCCCGCACATCAGTTACGAGTTTTTCAATGTTTTCTCTCGGAACCAGATACTTTTCCAGCACGCGGACAAAGATTTCTACTGAGGTTTCATACTCCTCGGGGATGATTTCATCTGCTCCCAGGGAATTGAGGCGTTTCATTTCCTGCAGATCCCTGACTTTTGCGATGATACAGATGTTCAGATTCAATTTTTTTGCAATTTCTACTATCTTACCTGTGGCAGTTGAATCCGAAATTCCAATAATAAGAACTCTTGCATTCTTAACGCCTGCATGTTCCAGTACAGCCTCAAAAGTTGCATCTCCATAGTGGATGTTCTCTCCGTTCTGTTTTTCCTGGATAACAGTTTCAGGGTTTGCTTCTACAATAATATAAGGGATGCCTGCGGCTTTTGCAGCCTTCGAGACTGTTTTTCCGGAAAAACCAAAACCTACGATGATTAAATGATCTTTCATTTCAGGCTCGGCCTGTTCTTCTTCTTTAATAGGTTCCGAATATAAGCCATGTATTAGCTTCATGCCGTTGGTTGTTCCTGAAACTTTTGTGACAAGAAAATCTACAGGCTTGTAGGAAGCATTAATCAAAAAAGGAGTAACTCCCATGGTAATTATAGAAACTGCAAGAAACGCCTGGTAAGTCTCTTCAGTCAGGAGAGAATATTCCACCCCCAATCTGGATAGAACAAAAGAAAATTCTCCTACCTGAGACAACGCAAACCCTGTCAATATAGCTGTACGGAGTGGGTAGCCGAGAATAAACGTTATAGTTACTCCTGCTATTGATTTTACAAAAATTAAGGCAATTGAAGCAAGAATAAGGATCGGGAGATGATCAAGCAAATATCCGATGTTCAAGAGCATCCCTACAGACACAAAAAAGAAGCTCATGAACATATCTCTCAAAGGTACAATATTGCCCATTGCTTGCTGGCTGTACTGGGAGCCTGATATGACAATCCCAGCTAAAAACGCGCCAAGGGCAAGAGACAGTCCGATACTTGAGGTAAAGAGAGCGGTAGAAAGGCAAATGAAAACAACACTGACAAGGAATAACTCTTTATTGCCTGTCCTGCCCACATGGTAGAATATATAGGGAATCAGGAATTTGGCACTCAGGATAAAAACCAGAATGACCAGTGAACCTTTGAGAAAAACGGTTGATAGTGAACCTTCAAAATTTAGAGCGTCTCCAGCTAATAACGGGGTAATAAGAATTAGGGGAACGATAGCGAGATCCTGAAATATCAAAATTGCAAGTGAGGTTTTCCCATGTTGTGTATAAACTTCGTTTCTGTCCTGGAGGACTTTGAGTACTATTGCAGTACTGCTAAGTGAAATCAAGAAACCGAAAAAAACAGAGGTAGCGGAGCTAAAACCTAGAGATGAACAAACAATGAGGGTAAGAAATATAGTTAAGAGGATCTGGAGAGTTCCACCCAAAAATAAAGCCTTTTTCATCTTCCATAGTTCTTTTAATGAGAGGTCAACTCCAATTGTAAAGAGCAAAAAGACTATACCGAGGTCGGCATTCAGTTCATTCTGTCCTCCACTGAGAATACCGAGCCCATATGGACCAATCAGCATTCCAGTTACAAGAAAGCCCAGTACAGGAGGAACTTGAAATCTGTAGAAAATAGTAAGAATTAAGATAGCAAAGCCTAGAAGTACGTCAACATTTGCCAGTAAAGAGGATACCATTTATTTTGCTTCTCCATAAGTTGAAATAGGGCTATTTGAGCCTTTAGAAATCTTAAAAAACCTAAGATAGACCCGAGAACTAAGTATTAGGATTATGCCTGTAAGCTCTAAAATTTTGTAACTGTTCAATAACAATATTTATTAAAAGATATAGTATTTTCGGTGAGAAACCAAATTCTCATAAATCCAGGAAACTGCTTCCATGGTAATCTAAAATTAAGAAAAACAAGTGGAAAACAAGTGAAAAATAAGTGAAAAAATGAAATTTAGATACAATGTCTTTAGACACAATGTCTAAAGATTAAATAAAAGAGTCGATAAAAGATTGACAAATAAATTAATTATGTTGAGCATTGGAATAAGTGAAAGATCAGGTTGCTCTGCCATGTTGACAGAAATGGTTGTTTGGATTTGCGTTTTTGAGATCATATTCCTTCCAGACTTCACATGAACTGCAGATGCATTGTCTGTCAAAGTCAAGATCCTGACATGTGGCAGTACCTTCCGAGCAATAAACTCCCGGAACATTCTCGGGATCCGGAACCTCACCTGCAGGCGCATTCTTCAATGCCTGTTTTGCACTCTGACCTTCACTCTGCGCACATCGACTATTAGCCTGAACAGGACACTGCGAGCATCTACACCTGTTAATATTTTCTTTTACATAAGGAATCACAAACTCCGTGCCTCTTTCAAAAGTTACATTTCTGTCTCTAGGTGTTATAGAGCTCTTCTCTCCGGTTGGTGCATCTCTTCCCATATTCTATTACCCCCAAAATTGATACTCAAATTGGTTTTTATCTCCAAAGTAATAATATAAAACAAGTTTTATGATTTTTAGTTCATTGTAAATTTAGAGGTCTAGAGAATAAAAGTCTTTTCAGTTACAGAACGAGTATAGAGTAATCACAGAGCAAATATGCAGTAGTGATCTTAAGAGGCTAGTGTTAAGTCAATCATCAAGGATTCAATGATCCCGAATAATTGCAATCGATTTTATACGACATTTTGTTGTTGACGCTACACTAGTGCATTTAAGGTTATTTCTTTTGAAGTTACTCCGTTTGAAGTTACTGCACTTGAAAGAAAACAGGTTTCAATTGAAATATATTGAAAAAACAGGAAGATAATTAGAATTGTTGGTTGCACTGAGAAGCGAAAAAGTAAAAATAGGAGGGTTGTGGACGGTAAAACCGTCTTCTTCTCTGAGGTGGTATGAAGCTGATTAAAAACAGATATTATGCGATTTCAATTATGAGAGCCTTCAGCCTCCGTATCTTCCGAACTGACAACCGGATACCCTGCATCTATCCAGGCAGTAATACCTCCTACCATATTATAAACCGGGGAGTATCCTGCATTTACAAGCATTGTACTTGCCGTATCACTTCTGCGTCCTGTTCTGCAGTAAACCAGTATTTTCTTCTTAGGTACTTCGTCTATACGAGCCTTGAGCAGACTATCCGAACTCAAATTTGATCCAAATGCATTGCTTACTGGAATCAGGGTCGCCCCTTTGATATGAGATGAGTTAAACTCATCAGGCGTGCGAACGTCAAGTACGAATACGTCGCCTTTTTCAATCATCTCTTTTGCTTCCTGTACACTTACGTTCTCAAGCCCTGAGGTGTTTTCCTTTCTCTGTTCCGAAAAGATTAAAAATGCTACCAGAAGCAGGAAAATAAGAGCACCAAAATACATCAAATTTCCTTTATTCAATCAAACTCCTCCAGCGCTATAAATTTGAGATCCTGAAAAGTTAGATGGTCAATTTGTATTTGATTGGTATTATATATATTAACATCATATGACTCAGTTCCAAAATCTAGTGATAAAAGTAGTGTAACATCATTAAACAATATTTATATTTCTATAATTTTGTAATGATGTTACGGCACAACAATGGTAACTATAAATTCAACTCTTAATAACTTTTCTGAACTACCTATTCTCATAAACATTTTAGGTCAGTTTAGCAACGACTATGAATATACTACAAAGGACGTTTTTCAAAGAAAAACGCCTCCATTATGTCCTTTTTACAATAATCCCATGGCTCATAATGGTTACAATCTATACACTAAACAAGGTCTTGGATAAATCAATATTGGTAGATACAAATATTCAAATTGTAGCAGTACGCAGGAAGAAGAACGCAGTTTTTGGGAAGAACTGAAAACTTCACTTTTTGATTCATTCAATGATTTTTTCCAGCTACTAAGATATCACAACGTTTCCTATGAAGGAATTTCTGCTATAATTGACTTTATATTTCCAAGATCAAGAAGCACTGTTTTAAGAGAGTTCAACAAACAAATGGATTAAGAGAAGATTCCAAAATTAGAGAACGTACGCATGGTTACACTATGACGAACAGCATCCAAAGGAAGGACGTTGTCAGAAATATCGTTTAACATTACTGGATACAAAAACTCAACGACCATTAGCAGATGAACTTTTTGATGATAAAAGTTCAGAAACTATCAAGAAATTCCTGCGAGACAATCTTGATACATCAGAACCTGTGTTTATAGTTACGGATTTCGATCCAGATATCCAGAAATATTAAAAGAAGTTTTTGGAGATAAGTTAGTTCATCAATATTGTTTGATGCATCTTGACAAGCTTATAGTAAGTGATTTTCCAAGGAATACGACAATTGAACAGGAGCTATTGAAATATAGACTATTGAATATTTTTTATAATCGAGAAAACGAGATTAAATTCTTGGAAAAACTCCAAAATGAAGAACTTAATGTGATTACTAATGAAAAAAATTACAAAAAATGGATTAAAATAGCAAAAAAAGTTTTTTGAAGTTTAGAAAAGAATTAGAACTCCAAAGAAGACGAAATAAAGAAAATCTGCCACTTCATAGTCTCGAAAAGTCAAAAAGCAACTTCGAAGAATTGATGAAGAAAATCAGAACATATGAAAAAGTAATTCAAAAGCGGTTGAGGATGATCAACAAACACTGGTTGAATCTTACTTTGTTCCATTATCTTCCAGGTGCTCCAGCAACAAATAATCCTATTGAAAGTTATTATTCAAAAAGTCTAAAAACTGATAGCAAGAAGCAGTTTAGGACGGATTATGGAATAGAGAATCAGATTAAACTTACTAACATCCTGCTTTCGGCAGGTCGACATAAAAATCCATTCAATTTTTCTATTGATATCGTTTTTTTCAGAACTTTTGAAATTCCATTTAAATCAAAAATTACTAAATGTTAACCATGACATAATTAATATATATTTATAATAATTGAGATAACAGACAAACCCTGCTATATACATAGTCCGTATGATACTGGTTTTTAACTGAACATACAAAAAATAACAATTAAAGATATTTAAATATTGGGATGTGCTTGCTGCCGAATGTAGGTAACATGAAAAGATCAAATATATTACAGAAACCAAAGAGATCACTTATAGAGTTATTCAGATTATTTACTCCGTTTAAGTTTTAGTGAGCAATTTTAATTAATTATTATTTAGTATAGTAGCGGAGCATATCGATTTTAATATAAAAAAGTCATGAAATTAATTATAGTAGGTAAAATTTTTTCGGTTTTTCCACCAAAAATAAGTGTTTCTCAAGGATTTTATAGGTTTTTTAGACAGTAAACAGAGAAAACTGTAATTTTGAGCAGAGAAAAAGTGAAAAATCACTAGTGCATCGATTCTCAAATACGTGCATAATAAGAAAATAATTACAACTTATGACGCAAATATTGACACAAATATTATTTTAAAGTCACATGGAATTCTGTAACACGAAAAACGCAGCCGGTCGCAGAGTGATTCGATCTGGTTTTCAAAAAATTCATTTTGTACATACTTTGGAATCGATGCACTAGATTATGGAACTGAGTCCATAAAAACCAATGAAGTTTTATTATCTATTATGAAAAATTTGGAAAATTTAATGCCAAATGTAAATATACATCAAGATATATCGTATATCAAAATAACTCATAAATGTGTACAATTCGACTATTGTACCAAAGTTTTTTTGACTCTCTGATTTAACATTTTACATGAATCCGTTACATCAACTAAATAAACTTTATTAATCTGAAAAATATATTTTGCATCCGAAGTGTCCCACACTTCGCGGGATGGCCTGGGTAAAAGAACTGAAAAATACTGAATAGAATATTAAATTTACAGAAAACCAAAAGGTACACTAACAGCGCAAAAAGCTATCAGTAGTTGGTTTAAAAGATTCACTACGATTCGCTAACTTTCTGAACTGTATGCTTTGCTATCAGCTATTCTTCACCGCAGGTGAGTAAATGGACGAAAATATTCAGAAGCTCAATGAAAGAGCGAGCTACTATTCTGAGCAGATCTTAAAACTAAGAACTGAAATCAAAAACAAGATAATCGGGCAGGACGACATTATTGACAACATGCTTATAGCATTGATGTCCCAGGGTCATATTCTGCTTGAAGGGGTACCTGGACTTGCAAAGACCCTCATGGCCAAGACAATGGCAGAATGCCTTGATTGTGATTTTGTGAGACTTCAATTCACACCGGACCTGTTGCCGGCAGATATAACCGGTACCAAAATATACAACCACAACGAAGCTTCCTTTTTCACACTTAAAGGCCCGATCTTTTCTAACATTATCCTTGCCGACGAGATAAATCGTGCTCCTCCAAAAGTCCAATCAGCACTTTTAGAGGCGATGCAGGAAAGACAGGTAAGTATACAGGGAGAGACCTTCAAACTCGAGCGTCCTTTCCTTGTAATGGCAACACAGAACCCGATAGAGTCCGAAGGTACCTATAAGCTTCCTGAAGCACAGGTGGACAGGTTCATGTTTAAACTTCTTATTGATTATCCCACAAAGGACGATGAAATTGAGATCATTGAGAGGTTTACCCAGGGTATACAGCCCCAGATATCGAAGATACTCACATCTGAACAAATTATTGAGATCCAGGATTTCAATTCCCAGATATACGCTGACAGAAAGATCAAGGACTATGTGGCACAGGTTGTAGATGCAACAAGACACCCACAGGCTTATGGTGTTGACACTGAAGGATACATAGAATACGGAGCATCTCCACGTGCATCCTTATGGCTTATACTTGCTGCAAAAGCACATGCAATGCTTGGCGGAAGAGGATATGTGATCCCTGAAGACATAAAAGCCGTTGCATACAATGTGCTTCGGCATCGTATACTTCTTAACTACGAGGCAGAAGTTGAAGAAGTCACCAGTGATCAGATAATTGCACAGATACTGAACAAAGTAAAAGTGCCATGAGCGACCAAATTGAGATTTTCGCTAGTAGATTTTCGCTAGTGAAGAAGTATAAAAATCACATAGGGTTGTGTGCTATATGCAGCGTGCAAAAGAAGTTATTAAGCAAGTAAAGCGCATAGAGATCAGCACAAAACAACAAGTAGAAGGACTGATCACTGGAAACTATCACTCTGTATTCAAGGGTCAAGGTATTGATTTTTCTGAAATCAGAGAATACAGGGCTGGTGATGATGTCCGTGCAATTGACTGGAAAGTAACTGCAAGGTTCAATCGCCCTTTCATTAAAGAATTTGTTGAAGAAAGAGACCTGCGTGTCTATTTTGCTATAGATATGTCGGCTTCCGGAAGCTTTGGGAGTAACATCACAAAGAAGCAGAAAGCAATAGATATTGCAGCAAGCTTGATGTTTGCAGCCATGGAAAACAACGATAATGTTGGGCTTTTCATTTTTACTGAAGGGATTGAAAAGTACATTCCGGCCAGAAAGGGCAGGAAACATGTTCTAAAATTGCTCAGCACATTGATTTCCTATGAGCCCGTTGCAAAAAAGACAGACATCATGAACAGTATGCAGTCCATTGCCATGCTGCTCAAAAGAAGAAGTATCGTCTTTGTAATCTCAGATTTTTGTTCTGATGACTTTTCAAAGCCTCTTAAAGTGATGAAAAACAGACATGATATCGTTGCATTAAGAGTAACTGACAAACGTGAACAGGAACTTCCGGACGTTGGTCTTATCGAACTGGAAGACGAGGAAACCGGTGAGCAACTTCTGGTCGATACTTCCAATGAAGAGTTCAGAATACGCTATGCAGAACTTGTCATGGAAAATAATGAAGCTTTACAGAGATTGTTCAGGAAAATGAAAATTGACATGGTTGACCTCGTTACAGATGAACCATATGAAATCGCACTTAAGAAATTCTTTAGGACCAGAAAAATAAGGAGATAAGATAATGACAGGTTTTGATTCTCCTTATATTCTTATATTCTTGCTGATAATTCCGCTTATTTATTATCTGCATAAAAAAGCCAGGATACAGAAGAAGAACGAAGCGATAAAATTCAGCAACCTCGCTTTTATCAAATCAGCATTAGGTGACACTAAAAAGTCAAAAAGAGATGTACATCTTTTTTATCTGTCGCTGGTGGCCATCAGCTTGATGATAATAGGTTTTGCAAACCCTCATATCCCTCTGGAACAGACCAAAGAAGGAGTAAATGTTGTACTGGTAATGGATGTTTCAGGCAGTATGCAGGCCCAGGATTACACCCCATCAAGGCTGGAAGCGGCAAAATCATCGGCTGAAATACTGATCAATTCTCTTAAAAGTAAGGATTATGTGGGAGTTGTCACTTTTGAATCCGGGGCTACTACTGCAGCTTATTTAAGTCCTAATAAAGAAAACGTAATTGAAAAACTTCGCAATATTGCACCAAAAGAAGGCAGCACTGCTATTGGAGATGGACTTAGCCTTGGGATTGACATGGCTTCATCTATTCCAAACAAGAAAAAAGTAATCATATTATTAAGTGACGGTGTGAATAATGCGGGTTATATTAGCCCTGATGAAGCGATCAAGTATGCGAAAGCTAACAACATTCAGGTCTATACTATCGGTATGGGCTCAAACAGTAATGTGTTACTTGGATATGACTGGTTTGGGAACCCTCAGTATGCAGAACTTGATGAAGCTACACTGCAGGCCATTGCAAATGATACAGGAGGAAAGTATTTCAAATCCGTCGATGACAAAACACTGGATGAAATTTACAAGAACATCAGCGAGAACATAAAAAGAGAAAAAGAAGAAACAAACATCAAAGACTGGTTCTTCTTTGCAGCGCTTCTGACATTACTTATCCAGATATATTATAGATATGGAAAGGGAAGGATACTGCAATGATAAGAAAATACATTGCCATTTTTTCACTTTTCTTGCTACTAACACCTGTAGCTTATGCCGAAGGGAACATAATATTTTCAATTCCTCAAAAGGATTATTATTTCCTGGTCGGAGAACAAGCCTATATTCCTCTTAATATTACTAATTCAGGTAATAATGATATAAACGGCATCCTGGGATACACGCTTACACAGGAAATTAATAGTGGATCGGTTCACTTTTCAAGTTCCAATTCCAAATCAACGAACCTTCAGGTAAGCAAAGGTAACTCCACAGTTAACCTTGGATTTGGGACCAGCGATAAGCCTGAAACCTTAAATGTATCGCTCAATTTCAATTACGATGACAATGGAAGCAAAGTTGTCAATCTTGGCAACATTGCCATACATTTTGTTGAAAAAGAATCTGATAAACAAAATCAAGCCAATCCGATGCAGAGCTCTTCACAGGAAGCAACCTCTACACAGCAAACAACAGATCCATTTGCACAACAAGAACAACAAATTTCACAGCAAGAACAGCAAATGCAACAAATAATGCAACAGATGACCAATCAGCAATCTTCGCAAACCCCCCAGCAGGCTGCGCAAAACAATCAACCTGATCAGGATACCTCAGCACTAAAAGAGCAGATGCAAAAACAGGTACAACAACAGCAAGAAACGCAGCAGCAATTCCAGAAACAAATTGCAACTAACCAGAACTTCCAGAAGGCAAACCAGAAATTATCGGATCTTGGATACAATTTGACATCTATGAGTGCTAACCCTTCATCAAATAATACAGGAACCTTCACGGCAAGCTATGAGAAACAAAACGGTGATAAGGCAAGCATTCAGGGAGAAATGAATAATGGTACAATGAAGAGTTTACAGACGGATACAGCAGAAGACAAGCAAAAAATGAGGGACTTGCTTTCTCAGAACAAGGACTTCCAGAAGTATCTGAAGCAACTGCAAGATGATGGTTTTAATGAAGTCGATTCAACGTTTTCCCAGGAGAACAACACTACGGCCCTTCAGATACAATATGAAAATTCCAAAAATGAAACAGCTCAGATCAATGCCAGATTTGAAAACGGCAGTGTTGAGGATGTCGAACTTGTAAGAGAGCAGGAAAGGAACCTTTACCCCATATATCTCATAGGAATTCTGATATTGCTTGTACTTTCTTATCTGGTGTACAACAAATATTCAGGTAAAAAGGAGCAGAAAACATTAGTTGAGGAGAAGATACCGCTCCAGGAAGAAAAATTTGACTTCAGGGAAGAAGCAGGAAAACTTGTGGAAAAAGCAATATCGCTCTATGAAGAAAAGCAGTTCAAGGAAGCTTATGGAACTGCTGCACAGGCTCTGCGGTTGTATCTGAGCTATAAATATGGATTAAAGAAGGAAGTTACAAACTCCGAATTGATAAATTACCTGAAAAACAAAGGTGTAGAATATGAGAAATTCGACAGATGCTTGCAATTGTCCAGCCTCGTCGAATTTGCAAAACATATGCCTGATGATGGTGAGTTTGAAGAGATGATTGAAACTATTAAGAATACTATGAAGGATGAAAATAAGTAAAGAAGGGCCTGCTCCGATCCTGAAGATATCTAGGGCGGGCATATTCGACAGGGCCTATCGAAGAGGTCAAGGCCGGCCTAGAGCTCGTCACAAAGATCACAAAGGAGAAAAGACCTTAACTTAAATTATCTAAAAACTTCCTTCCACGCCCGAATGTTCACTTTGTGAGCAGATATCGGGCGGTCACTGGCAAAAAAGAAGAAAAAGGAGATAGTCACGCATAGAGTGTTTTTCCACAGCTAGATATAAAATCATAAGGATATGTTGTATTATAAAGGAGAACACTACCGGATGAGAGAGTTTACTGTTGTCATCGAAAAGGATGAGGATGGAATTTACATAGCTTCTGTTCCGGAACTCCCTGGATGCCATACTCAGGCTGAAACGCTTGACGAGTTAAGCAGAAGGATAAAAGAGGCAATTGAACTCTACATAGAAGTTGAAGCCGAGAAAGGACAAGAAAAGCATCTTGATTTTATTGGAATACAGCAAGTTAAAGTTGAGATCTAATGGATAAAATATTACCTGCTCCGGCAAAAAAAGTTGTAAAAGCACTTGAAAAGTATAGGGTTTGAGCAGGTAAGGCAAAAGGGCAGTCACTTATTTTTACGGAATCCAGATTGAAGGACAACGATAATCCCGATGCATCCTACCGAAAATATAGGAAAGGGAATGATTAGCAAAATAATAAAAGATGCAAAAATTACGCGGGAAGAATGATTGAATTGATAAAAAGACTCGTTCTTTTCTGATGAATTACAGCACTTTTGTCACACTGCCTTCCGACAAATTTGACGAAGGTATTTAACTACTAAATTAAAGTTTTAATTTTCTTGATCTTTTTCTTGTACTTCTTCGGGAAGCCTATAGATCCCATCTGGACATTTCACTATGCTAACCTCACCGTCCTCTATGCTTCCACCATTTTCTTCTACATGTTCTTTTACCGCTCTTGAAATTTTAATTATTGTAAAATCGTTGTACTGTGGTTTGTCTCTAACTATGATATCCTCTAAGTTATCCTCATATTCACTCTCAACCCACTGTTTAGCATCTGTTATAGCCTCAGCCTCATCTTTCCCTAGCCCATAGATTGCATATCCTGTTGCAACTGCTCTGTATGTTTCCTCAGTTTCTGATTTCTCTTCATTATGCATACTTATTTTCTCCTTTTTTCATGTTAACCGAACAGAAATTCTCTTTCCAATCAACTGCAATAGAAGTATTTTTTCTTATTTTTCTACTAAAATCTATCCCCTCGTAATAAGATCTCAAATTAAGATTTTGACTTAAAAACTTACTCTCTTTTTCACAACTCTGATAGGCATTTTTCTTTATGCGAGAGTAGCAATTTTAAATAATGCCAGATATGCCGTTCTCATGTCGAAAAACAGTATGTTAGACAAAGGAGTCCTCTTCGAGGACTCCTTCGAGAAAACTACTGGTGTTGACAGAAATGCAAAATAAAGTTGAAAGCAAGAATTCATTTGGGAGATAATTTTAAAGAAGTGGGTATCAAATTAGATTAGAGATTTTAAAAGCTAATTTGAGATCCTAAGTTATTTGGTCGATTGTTGCTGGAAAAATATATTAGCCCTTATCAACTTGACAGAACCCAAAAATAATTCCGCATTTTTGCCCAATCACAAAAGAAGGTAGGCGAGCATCTGGTCTGTGTGGCAAACGCCCTGGTAGAAGAAAATCTACTAGGGCCAGGCCAGATCCGCCTGATAAGCTATTACTTCTGCTTGCAGAATAATCTTGTAGAAAATCAGATCAGGAGCTACCAGAGAGCAGGCAAGAAAATGAAGTAATTTTTTCCAGAAATACCGTATTTCTCAGGGAATTTTACTAGTCTGTCCCCTATTCCTGCCATATTATAGAAAAAATGGTATCTTCTTCAAATTCAATGGAGAAATTTCCAACTCGAAAAATATACAGCAATTTTATTAGGCAGTTATAAAGTTAAATGCTTCGCCGGAAGTTGTTTCTTAAACGTTGTTAAATTCTTAAATTTTCATAAATTGCATGAAATTTACTTTTACCCATACAATTTGAAGAGGATACAAAAAATGCAGGGGTTTTACGGGAAAACGACTGTATTTTTTTTGAACCGGTACTACTCTCCATTTTCAGCATTATTTATAATCCTCAAGCTTTCTTGAGGATTGGAAATTGGGGAATTTTAATCCGGCTAAAATGGGGAATTATTCACCGGCCTTGACATTAGTATAATCTCTGTATTTTGTTCACATATCTGTGAATATCATAACTAAAAATTGGATTCAAAAATCACATTTTATACATAGGCTTTATTACTACAAAACTTAAGTATTTGTTCAATTCTGCAATAAGGATAATTGAACTCAATATTACAGACCGGGTGTTATTTTTTAGGATTTGGTACAAATGAGTGTTAACCATGAAAAATTAAAATATTTTCTTACAGAAGATGCCTTTATTATATCAAACCATGCCAGAGTTCGCATGTTTCAGAGGAATATTTCAACTGATAACATAAAAGAGGTTATAGTTTATGGGCAAATAATTGAGGATTATCCAGAAGAAGAACCATGTCCATCAGCTTTGTTTTTTGCATATTCTGAAGGTAGACCCTGTCATGTTGTGGTAGCAGAATGTGAGGATCATGCAAGAATTATTACAGTATATATTCCGGAAAATAATAAATGGATAGACTACATATTTAGGAGAGATCAAAGATGAAACCTGACAGATGCAGTTTTTGTAAAGGTAGACTTATTGAAGGTAAGACAGAATTTGTGGCAAAAATCGGAGAGCAGATTATTGCCATTAAAGATGTTTCTGCCTATATATGTGAAAACTGCGGAGAAGCATATTATACTCCAGAAGTTTCAAGGAAAATAGATATAATTATGAAGAAATTTTATGAGTCCAAATTACTCTTGCATCCAGTGGCTGCCGGAGAACTAAGTTTTGATGAAATTTTAGCGTGATTTTGTATGTTTACACGCTATCAGCTCATGAAATTTAATTATTTATCTTTGTATGTTGAAGATAAGCCTTCTTTTCGTTTATACTCAATACATAGGTTATAATAAAAGCTATGTATTTTTACGATTTTTAAGCTCAAATTTATTCAAAAATTGAAGCTAAACCGGGTAAAATGCACAGGTTTTTTACATTAAAACCTGTGCATTGAGTTTGAAGAGAATTTTACAGCAAATTTACAACACTGTTATTACCTTTTGCAAATTTGCTGAAATTTTTAAAAGATTTTCGGCTTCTATTGTATAACCTGACTTTGACAGTATCCACTAATTGGTACTGAATATTTCCCTTCTTTTTAGCCCAAATGGACTTGACAATTTGTTTAAGTTTATAAAA
>JGI20225J20221_1000679_pt1 | contig 57624 bp, 50 predicted proteins | sample BioMet4_FD_20221 | JGI IMG/M metagenome (IMG submission 20221) | reverse complement strand
CCAGGACAACGGCCTTTCACGCCGTCGACAGGGGTTCAAATCCCCTTGGGGACGCCAATTGAATTCAAAGGGTTAACGTAGTTGCCCTATTACTGTACGGCATTGGTTACAATGCCTTGGTTACAAAATGCCCCACGAGCTGCAATCTCGTGGGGCATTACTTGGCTCTACACCAAAGACGGGGGCAAGCCCCTTCAGCGGGCAATTTTCCCGACAGGTTTCTGATCAATTCACCAGCCATTTCAGCAGCACAAAACGCGTACACGCATGCGGTAGTTTTCGAAGTTACGGAAGCCATATGCACGCCGCTGGATCAACTTCATTTTTCGATGAAAGCCCTTCTGTGATGCCGTTATTCCGGGTAAACCGGAACATTCGGGCCACTTCTTCCCGCCAATTATGCAACGTCTTGCCCAAGGTGCGCAACGGCGCGAAGGGCGTTTTTCGAAGTTGATCAATTTTGTCCAATAATTCAGCTACATACTTGCGACAAGAATCAATGTTTTGCGCCCGCACACGCAATAAATCCGCTGTTTCATGCAAAAATTCGTACAGTGATTCAATGCCCGGCCTGTCAGCAAAGTATGTTCGTAATCGCTCTTTCTGTGAGTCTGTTAATCGATCACGGCGAGTCAGCAAGAGACGCATCATACCGCCGCGCCCATGAGCAAGCTTTTTTTCATCTATTGCCTTGCACAGCTCTGAAAAGTGCTGGTTCACCAGCCTGATAACATGAAACCTGTCCGTAACAATGCGCGCATTGGGAAACCATTCCCGCACAAGTCGCCGATACGCAGAATTCATATCAATACAGACCATTTTAACTTTATGGCGGCCTTGCAGCGATTGCAAAAAGTCGCGCATATCAGCGGCGCTACGACCTTTAACCACATCAAAGACCCTGCGGCGGGCCAAGTCGCAAAACGTTGTTGCAAAGCCCTGTCTGCGCGTAAATCTATGCTCATCAATGCCCAGAATGCGCGGGCATGTGCGGTTTGCCCAGTGGCTGCTCTTGTGCTGCATCATCTGGTGGTAGTAGCGCTCCACGCTGGCCACGCCGATGCGGTGCTCATTGGCGATGTCTTTACAGGAAACACCTTTGTTGTAGGCCTGAAAAATGTTGCGCTTAAGCAGCTCTGTTGTTCTGCTCCACACTTTTATGCCTGCAAGTCTGGTATTAAAATATCTGCCGCAGCTTTCGCATCGGTATTTATGGCAGCGAATTAACAGGCGTGACGCCCTTCCATGAATGGAAATATTACGGATCGTCCGCCAGAATGAGTCCTTGATACGCAGCTTTTCACATCCGCAGTGCGGGCACGTATTCTTGCCCGTCCATCTGGCCTCAAACACCGGGGGAACGTGGCTGACCACTTTTTCGATTGCAAAATCCCGCAAGCCAATTAACAATCCTTCCACAGGGCCTTCTCTTCTTTTCTTTGGTCGGAAAATAAAAGCTGCCCTGATGGGCATACCAACTTTAATTGGTATGCCCATTTTTTCTTGGAGACGCTATGCCCCCGTCTTTGAGGTAGAGCCCCATTTTATTCTGCATTTTTCCTATAATAGTCTTTTATTGCGCAAATATATTACACTCTAAAATTATTTTGTAATTCTTACATGCCAATGTTCATAGTTAACGCGCCCAAAGGAATCCCTCTTTCAAAATACATTAACACATTGAAGACTGTTTCTTGCGACACTCCTTGTATTAATAAATAGGTAAGTGTGTCCGGATACGCCAAGGCGGAAGCCGCAACAAAATGTCCACAGCCCCACTGCCCTCCGCCATGGCGCAATAATCCGTAAAAGAGGTTGGACAACTCATTCCGTGAAACATTATGTACTTTTAAGATCTCCTTGATATCCCGCAATGAACAACAATAGCCTATTAGGCTATCTACTGGTGTTACTCCGATTGTTGTCGAAGCCTTAATGTCATTATTATGTATATACTTATCAATATAAATAGAAATTTTTTTTAGTCGTCTACAAGGAAGTCCTATATATTTTCCAGTTGACTGAAATACCTGTCTCAAAAGCCATGCAGCAGATCTCGCCCCAAGGGGTTTGAAAAAGACAAAACCGCACAAATATGCAAACGCCACTGCACAAGAAATTTCAAAATTGTAGAGGTAACAACTGATGCAAAGTAAAAACAATGCAAGCACATTACCAATGACAAAGATCTGAGACTTGAATGCGCCAAGCAAAAAAGAGTTTACACTCAATATGAATCCCAAAATAAACATTATTGCAACAATAATCATATACATCCCCCAACAATAACCTTTTATGCATTGTAAATACGTGTCTTTACTAGCCAGTTCACGCAACAGAAACAACAAGAGCTAACTCTAAAAATGCTAGCAAGATGGTAGTCAATGCAATTATACTACCTGCTTAACACCTTCACTACATCTGACTTTCAATTGAAAAAATTTCTTTTATATGTTATAAATTAACAAATCTTTTGACAACCTCAAAAACATGTCAAATTTTTTGACTTAACTTATGCATCTAGCATTTCAGCTAGAAGGAGGGAGCGGGTATGAATTTTCCAAAAAATCAAATTGCTATATACAGCGGAACAGAGATCAACAAAGATTTTAGGAAGGCCTTGCAAGCCATGTTCCCGTCTTCTTGTAAAAAAGCATCAGACCTAGTCATCTCGACTGAAAGATTTGGAAAACGTAAAGGTTTTTTTTCATCTGATGAAAAAAGATATTTTAAGGTATATACAGATATTGTTGTTTTGGGTTACGCCTTTCAAAAGGATCTCGCTGAAAACGCTATGCTTATTCCTCCTGTGCAGCAAGTTGAGATAGCCGACCTTAGGACTAAAAAAGAAAAGGTGATTTATTTTTTAAATTTGTTCTCTTTGGCATTTCCCAATTGGCAACAAGAATATTCAACTCTCAATATGATAATAAAAGACGTAGAGATCGAAGATGTTTAAAGTCTAAAATCGGTAGTACTACGATACTAATGCCAAAATCATTATCGAAGGGGAAGGACGGGTTGCCGTAAAGCAACCCGCCCTTTCTTCTAGCTCACACTAAAGCCTACCCTTCTGCCTCAGCCTCATCCCCATGAACAGCCACCGACTGAACCGCCCCTTCAATGACCCCGGCCAGACGGTCAAGGTTAGGGGCAACACTCCGCAGGTAAATATCCGTTGTGGTGGGCCTCTGGTGGCCCAAAAGCTGCTGTATGTCAGTTATGTCGGCCTTCTGCGATTTGACCAGACTAACGGCAAAATAGTGGCGTATGGCATGGAACCCACTTCTCTTTGCTGGGTATGCCCATTTTTTGTCGAGGCGCTATGCCCCCGTCTTTGAGGTAGAGCCTATTTTCAAGGCGAAAGCTCCACTCAATTGCCAACTGCACTGATACAAGCTATAGAGTTTGCGGCACATAATGTGTTAGGCCCTCTGGGAAACGGCAAACTTGATACGCTATCAAAGCGATATCATTGATGAAATAGGCAGCTCGTTATTTCTTGAAAGGTAATCCAGACATGGTTGATTATGCAGTTATAGTTCCTACTCTCAACGAAAAAGACAACATTATTCCTACGGTAGAACGACTTGAAAGCGTTCTTTCCGGCATGAACTGGGAAGTTATATTTGTTGATGATGATTCTACAGACGGCACATGGCAGCAAATCCTTAAACTTGCGGCACAAAAACCCCATGTGCGGATGATACGGCGTGTTAACCGCAGGGGGTTGTCCTCTGCTTGTGTTGAAGGAATGCTGGCCACGTCTGCCCAGTATATTGCAGTAATGGATGCTGACCTGCAGCATGATGCAGCTATTTTGCCCCAGATGTTTGCTGCACTTGTTAACAACGAAGCAACTGTTACTGTTGGCTCGCGCTATTGTGATAATGGCGGTGTGGGCGAGTGGGATAAAACCCGGGCCAAGATGTCACAACTGGCAACAGTGCTTGCGTCAAAAATTCTTCTGACACCCTGCTCTGACCCCATGAGCGGCTTCTTCGCGCTTAACCGAGGCATCATTGACGAGATAGCATCCGACATCTCTCTGAGCGGGTTCAAAATCCTGTTTGATATTCTGACCACTAAGGGTATCCCCCTTAAGGTCAAGGAAATACCCTATGTATTTTGCACCAGAATACATGGCACCACCAAGCTCAGCGTATCTACGCTTATTGATTTTGCATGGCTACTGCTCAAAAAGATCAGCTTTCGACTCCCCATCACTAACTTTTTAATGTTTTGCCTGGTGGGTCTGACCGGTGTGGCGGTGCATTTTTGCACCCTCTACACCATGTACAAGCTGTTTCAGTACCCGTTCTTTTTGAGCCAGAGTATAGCAATTTTTTTTGCAATGACGTCTAACTACATCATTAATAACAGGCTGACATTCTTCTCTAACCAACTGCGCGGCAAGGCTTTCATAAAAGGGTATTTTCTTTTTTGCCTTGCGTGTACGTTTGGGGCGATTGTTAACATAGCCATTTCCGAAATGCTGTTTGGCCTGTCACTACCATGGTTTTATGCGGCAGGTGCAGGCATTGTTGCCGGGTCTGTGGTTAACTACATCATTTCAAAAACTATGGTCTGGAAGGGGCTGTAACTCTGTAATAAATTGCAGTCGTGCACCTCCCCCCCTTTTAAAGGGTTGCGCACAGCTTTATCGCTGTGACACTTCAGCATAGTTGATATACGTGGGCAGAACTTCTGTGAGACTTGCCAGGCCGCAGAGCTGCATTGGGGGGCTGCCAATCCTGCTGTTTCTGTGGCCGCCCCCGCCGTGACGGGAAATATATTTACGGACAGCTGGCTCGAATCCACGGCAATGACACTCCGTAGCTGAGCCCCCTACCCTTACGGGGTAATAGCTTTTTTACGAACTTCATCTAATCGCTATCACCACATCACAACTTTTTTCTGGGAACAATACATGCAGCAAAAACAGATTGAAAACACTATCCTGTGGTATATACCCGCTCTCTGGATGTGCTTTTTTATTGCAGCTAGTGTAATACAGATGTGGTCATTCACCATCAATGATTTTGATTTCAGCATATTTTTAACACAAATATGGCGTGTTTGGAATGGCTGGGACTGGCATGCACCGTTTACCGAATATTATCTTGGCATGCCCTACTGGGGGGAACATTGCACCCCTATCAGTGCGCTGCTGGCGCCATTGATAGGCCCATGGAAAAGCCCCTATGCCTTGAGCGTCCTCCAGGCCATCTCCACAGGTTTTATGGCCTTTTTACTGCCACGCCTTGTGCGCACTATCTACCAACAAGAAAAGGACTGCTCAGAAAACAACTGGCTTTGGGCTGCTGGCATACTTTTAGTTCTTTTCTTTGTTTTTCGGTTTGTACTGGCCCCATGGTCGAGGCAGGTACATTTTACCACAATTGTCACTCCTGTTCTTATGCTTGCAGTCCTGTACTTGCACCAACGGCGCTGGGTATTGATGGGCATATGCTGCCTTGTGGTCTGCATGGCTGAGGAACGCGCTGCGCTTGGGATTTTCAGCCTTGGCATGTATGCGTTTCTATTGCTTGAAATGCGCAAGACTGGCATTGCGCTATGCACGTTTTCCAGCCTGTGGTTTATTGGTGCTTCGCAGGTGTGGCTGCCCTACGCTCTCAAAATGGCAGGAACATCTCTGCATTATCGGTTCCAAAGATACATAGACATTATGGGGCACTGGGATAAAAAGTCCTTTTATCTGTTCAGAATAGTCGCCTATTCGTGGTTTTTGCCCTTTCTTGGCAAAAAGGCATTTCTGTCTCTGCTGTGCACGGCACCCTTTTTGGGTATTGTGGTTGTTTCCAACTATCCCACTATTTGGGGTATGAATGGACAGTACGAAGATTTGCTGGCCATCTTTCTGCTTATTTCCTTTTGTTATGCCATTATCTGGCTGCAATACAATCTTCCGCAACGCTGGCAGAAGCAGATACTGACAGCAGGCACTGCATCCATCGTCATAGTCATGCTTGCAACTCAGACGGGCTGGTACAACCCTGTGGTCACATTGGCAAGGCTTGCTACATCGCCCGAGCGTACCCAGTTTGCCAAACTTCACGCTGTGCTTAACAAACTGCCTGACTTTCCAGACAATATTAATGTGTGGGTGCAATCAGGGCTTGGGCCACACATATTTTATCCGTACAGCCGCATGACCGCAGATTCAAGGCGTATGAACCAGAAGCTGGAAATGGCATTTGTGGTTATTTCTCCCATTGTTGGCACCATGCGTCTCAACGACGAGGATGCGGATAAAAAGGACGTGGCATACGCTAACGCAAAAGCAGTGTTTGATACTCACCCAGACCTTGAAAAAATCTATGAAAACGATGTTGTTGTTCTGTATGTCAGCCACGACATCATGACTAGCAACACAGATTTTTCCAAAAAAACTATGGAGTTTATCAGTGCGTTGCCCAAATAAGTCACCTAATTTCCGAGGCAAAGCCTACCCAACATATCACAGAGGTTAGTACAAACGATAGCGGCAGAACTGGGGCCCGCATTGTCAATTCATCTGTCATATAAGAAGTGCAGAGGTCTGTTTAACTGTAAACGACCATTTCCGTGAGCACCAACAAAAAAAGGCGAGCTGCCGCAAAGCAACCCGCTCTTTTTACTTGCTCACAGTAAAGCCTACCCTTCCGCCTCAGCCCCGTCACCGGGATAGCTACATCCCCAACCGCCCCTTCAATGACCCCTGCCAGATAGTCAAGGTTGGGGGCAACGCACGCAGGTAAATATTCCGACGTGGTGGGCCGCTGGTGGCCCAGAAGCTGCTGTATGCCTGTTACTGCCTGCTGTGATTTGACCAGACTGAGGCAGAATAGTGCCGTATGGCATGGAACCCGAAGGGGGCTCCCCCCGCCTTTTCGCAAAGCCGCTTCAGCAACAGTTTCATTGATGGCTGCCGCATGGAGTATGGGGCCGAGGCAACCGGATTAATGGACACAAAGCCCATATTGCCCGTAACTNGCCAGGCCTTTGCGAGATCAGCCCAAAGCCGCCCACTGCGTCCTGTGCCACTTACTGTGAAGAGGCCGCAATTCCCTTTAAAAAAGCAAAATATTTACCGTCTTCCTTAACCATGTGGTTCAGCACAAGGTCGTGTATTATGCATTGCAGCAACTGCACTGAAGGCACGGGATTTTCAGCATTCTGCCCGAGCAGGCCCGCGCACTTTTGCAGCAGTTCTTTGTGCCGGGCTGCATGCTCGTCGACCTCCGGGTATCCGCTGTTGCGCAGCACCGCTTCTTCGTCATTAAAATGTTTTTCCACAATATGGCACACGTCGTTAAACCGAGAATTGAGGTCGAGGGCATCTCCCTCTGCAACTACACGCTCAAGCAGGCCATTCACGATTGAAACCAGCTCAATGTGTTGCCCGTCAAGCTCCGCGTTGCCAGAAGCGTGCTCGTTGTTCCATATAACTTTCAGTCCCCAGCTGTTCCCGCTATGCATCTGAACATATAGGCCGTCGTCATCTGACCGGAATTTAACGCAGTTGCGGCCTTCGTTCTTTGCCAGATAGAGCTGCTCATCCGCGCGCTGTACAATCAGCTCTGGAGTAGTGGACTCCTGGCAGGTACATGACACCACCCCGATACTGACCGTCACCACGCTGGCAGCCCTCGATGCCGCATGGGGAATCCCGCACTGCATGACCGCCTTGCGTATGCTCTCGGCCAGGCTCACCGCACCGAGAACATCGGTATCGGGCAGCAGGCAAACAAACTCCTCTCCACCGTATCGCGCTGCCAGATCTGTAGGGCGCTTAAGACAGCGCGCCACGGTCTGCGCAACAGCCTGAAGACATTCATCACCCTTCACATGGCCGTACGTGTCATTGTATTTTTTAAAAAAATCTATGTCCAACATGATGAGCGAAAGCGTTGCCCCGGAGCGGGCATGACGATTGCGCTCATAGGCGAGCATGGCGTCAAAATGCCGCCTGTTGGAAATCTTTGTCAGGCCATCCTCGTTGGTCATCAACTCGAGTTTGCGGTTGGATTCCGCAAGGGCAATCTCTGCAAGCTTACGCTCCGTGATGTCTTCGTGCGCTACCACAACCATGCGCGGCCCCTCGCCGCGAAAAGGATTGACCCTGCCCAAAAACCAGCGCTTGCGTTCTGGCGAATGACAGCCATACTCCATTGAGAACGTCTCAAGCTTGCCGTCAAGAACATCCCTTATGCCCTGCGCAAATGAATTGGCTTCCCCAGCATTATCAACGCACACGCCCTCACAGACACGCAGATAGTTTACCCCTTCAGAAACAAATTCCTGCGAAATGCCATTCGTAACAGCAAATTGGCGCCAGGCCTCATTGACCAGCACTATCTCGCCTGCGGCGTTGATAAGGGCGATATTGGCAGAAAGACCGTTAAGCGTGGACTCAAGAAACAGCTTGGATGAACGCAACTGGTCGGACAGCCTCTGGCTCACCAGCATAATGAGCCCAATTGTCAAAAAGGTGCTGGTGGTCATAAGAAGAAAATACGTTGCCTCCAGAGGGGATGGACTTGTAAACATGGGCATTTCCGGCCCTCCCCACCAGGGAAGAACGGCGAAAACAAAAAGCCACAACGTGTTAAAGATAAATACGTATTTTAAAAATATGGCAGGCAGCGCATGCCTACAGTTGCCCCCGGCAACTGTAATGGCTGCAAACAGCGAAAGTATGGAGCATGAAAAAGAAAGGAGTGTACGCCGTAAAAAGATACTGCCATCGATAAACACCAGATAGCTCAGCGCAATCAGGGTAATGCCAACTATAAACAGCACTGGCCGCAGCAGTTTTTTATTTTCCACAAATTCNGCTAGGCCAATATAGATGCACAAAAAGCAAAGTAAAAAAGAAGCAGTATAAATAAAAATCACTATGCCGGATAGTGACTCTACACTTCTGAACACGTTCATGAAAAAGCCAAAAACCATCAAGCCGCTGCCCAGTATCCACCACTGAATCCCCTGCCCAACCTTGTTAATGCGGTATTGCAGCAAAAAGGCAACAAGCTGGGTGCAACAGCACAAACCATAGCAAATAACTAATGTTTTTATTTCAACAAAATCAGCCATCTTGCTGCACTCTCGGTTGAGGGATCACCTGCTTCGACGCACATACATCAACACAGGGCTGCCTGATTGTAAACAGCATTGTTTGCACGCACAGGCACGGCAAATGACATGGAGCTTCACTAACCGAATGCGGCAGGATGAATTTTTTCAGCTAACTGACGGGGATCGCCTGCCAAGAGAGCATGCAGGCTCAAACCCGCGTTGGGCCAAACAAGGCAAAACCGCCCGGCATCATGGTGCGGAGCGGCTTTGCCAAACGCCCTGAAACTGGGAAAAAGCGTGGAATTTGCGTATGCGCTAAAGCGCGGTGGTCAGATCCCGCCCCAGAAACCTGCTCAGCAGAAACAGCGGGGCCAGTACGGAAACGATCAAAATAGCCCCGTAGGCAGAGGCAGGGCCAAAATCTCCGCTGCCAATATACTGAAAAACCTGAACGGTCATGGTGCTCCACGGGCCATAGTACAACACGATGGTAGAGCTCAGCTCCGCCAGTGTTGTAACCCACATGATGATGGCCCCGGCCACCACCCCCGGCAGCATGGAGGGCACAACAACCTTGAGGAACGTCGCAAACGGCGGAACGCCCAGGCTGATGGAGGCTTCTTCCACCGACACTTCAATCTGGTGCAGCAGGGCCGAAGTTGTTTTGACGGAAAACGGCGTCTTGCGGATAAAATAGGCCAGCACAATAATCATCCATGTGCCGGTAAGCACCACTGGCCCTTTATTATATGACGCGGCCAGCGCAATACCCAACACAGAACCGGCTATGACCAGCGGCAGCATCATGGCCAGATCAAGAACATAGCCGGCCACCCCGCCTTTGCGCACCACCAGATAGCTTACGGCCAGACCAAATACCATGCCGATAACCGTGGCCGTTGTGGATAGAAAGAACGAATTGAGAATAGGCCGCGGCGCCACCTGAAGGGCAATCAGCAGGTTATCGAGTGTAAACTGCCCGTAGTACATGACTGGCCCGCTTGTTTTCGTAACAGCAGCCACCATGACCACGGCAAACGGCGCCAACGAGATAAAGACAATACCGGCGCAGAACGACCAGGCCAGCTTTTTGCCCAGGGGNGACAGGGTTTTTATCTCAGGGGGCCGCAGTGACGACATGGCATAGTTTTTTCGCTCTACCCACACTTTTTGCAGTACGGTCAGAATCAGCGTCACGACCACCAGCACAGTGCTGAGCGTGCCCGCCATTGAGGGGTTGCCCCCCATTTCGCTGACAAACTCGCTATATGCCTGCTCAGCCAGCACCTTGTAATCATTGCCGATAATAGTTGGCACACCAAAGTTTTCAATAGACATGCAAAAAACAATCAAGGCCCCGGATGCAATGGCGGGGGTAACCACCGGCAGCGTTACCGTACGAAAAACCCGCCATGGCGATGCCCCAAGATTGCGGGCAGCTTCTTCCAGCGACCTGTCCACAGAATTGATAGCTGCGGAAACCATCAGAAATACAAAGGGGAAAAACTGCAGGGTAAAGACCAGCACAACCCCCTGCCAGCCGTAAATACTGGGGATATGCAGGCCAACTTCCGCAAGCTGGCGGGTGACGATGCCGTTGCGGCCAAGCAATAGCAGCCACGCTTCCGCCCCAATAAAGGTCGGCAGAATAAGGGGCAACGTGGCCAGCGTGCGCAGCGTGGTAGCGCCGGGCAGCCTGTAGCGCGTGGTAAAAAAGGCAAACGGCACGCCGATAAGCACGCTAAATACCGTGGAAAGACCACTCATGAACAGGCTGTTGCCCAGACAGCGCCGATAAAAGGGGGTGCTAAAAACGCTGGCATAATTATTCCACGTAAACACGCCAGTGTCAGGGTCAAGCAAGCTGGCCTGAAAAATGGAGTACATGGGGTAAACTACGAGCAAAACAAGCGTCAGCAGGGCAAGCAGCAAAACCAGGTTCCATGCGGAAAAAAGTTTTCGCAATCCCATCACACGCCCACCTTGACCGGGCTGGTCGGCGAAAAGCAGAGCGTAATGGCATCGCCAACTTTCTTGAAATCTCCGCAGTGCAGCGCGGGAACATCCACCCGCAGCAGAGTGCCAAGAGCGGCAACCTGATACACCACCACTGTGCCCAGAAACATGACCTCATGAACATGCCCGGTAAAAACATTCTGCGCAGCAGAACCGGGCGTTACCTCGTGTATCCAATCCGGGCGCAGCATTACGCTCATTGGCTCATGCAGCCGGGGTTGCACAGGGGCTTGGTCTTGCAACTCTCCATGGCTGACGCCATGAAAATTGCGCATGCCTACTTCAAACTCCTCCCCGCCGCAGAGCATATGGGCAAGACCCTGTGCGGCATTCCATGACAATGGCGTCATTTCCAGGATATTGCAGGACCCCATGAATTCTGCCGTAAACCTGTTGGCGGGCGAAAAGTATATGGCCTGCGGATCAGCCACCTGCTGCAGGCTACCACCATAAAAAATGGCCACCCTGTCGGATACGGCCATGGCTTCTTCCTGGTCGTGCGTCACATATATGGTCGTTATACCAAGGCGTTGCTGAATATGGCGTATTTCTTCACGCATGGTGACGCGCAGCTTGGCATCCAGATTGGACAGTGGTTCGTCCATCAACAGCACGTCAGGGCGAATAACCAGGGCACGGGCCAGGGCCACGCGCTGCTGCTGCCCGCCCGAGAGCTGGCGGGGGTATCTGCCGCGTAGATCAAGCAGCTGTACAGAGTCAAGAATATCCATGACCCGCTTGTTGATAGTATCGCGCGGCAGTTTTCTGGCCTGCATGCCATAGGCCACATTGTCAAAAACAGTCATATGCGGAAACAGGGCGTAGTTCTGAAAAACCATGCCCGTATTGCGGCGGTGGGCAGGCAGCGAAAGAACGGACTTGCCTCCAAAAAGGATATCGCCGCTGTCGGGGTCGTTAAACCCGGCAATCATTCGCAGCAACGTAGTTTTACCACAACCGCTAGGCCCCAGCAGGGTAAAAAACTCACCGTCGCCAATGGTCAGATTGACCTTGTCCACAACCGTGAGGGAACCAAACTGCTTTACAATATCAATCAGTTCTATACGCACAAAAATATCCTTGTCTGCAAGGTCAACCTGCTTGCTGCCGCCAGCCATGGCCGCAACCAGACCCAGGCGGACAACAAAGCCTTACGGCAAGTCTGCGGTCATAAAAAAGGCGCGGAAGGGACCGCGCCTGAATGATCGCTACTGCTTTTGCAAAACCAGCTTTTTCCACTTGGCGAGCATTTCTTTTTCCAGAGCGTTGGCTTCAGCAGGATCAAAATCCTTGAGCATATTGAGCTCTTTCAGCGAGGGCATGCCCTCTACCGCTGTTGCGTCGGGCCGTGCAGGGCGACGAAAATACTTCTGGAATATGGCCTCCACCACGGGCCGGGAAAGCAAATAGTCCGTGAGGGCCTTGGCTTCTTCGGGATGCTTGCAGCCAGCAACTATGGCGACTCCTTCAGGAGCGGCAATGACGCCATCGGCAGGATAGATAACCCGCACGTTCTGCGCGCCGCCTGCCACATAACGGTGAGCGGCGTATTCCATGGTTATGCCAAGGGCAAATTCGCCTTCGGCGGTTCCTTTGTAGACAAGGCTTGAGCTATCAAGGATTTTAACATTGTTAATGAGCTTTGTCAGACCTTCCCAGCCATACAGCTTGTACAGGCCATACACCTGCGCATAGGCAGACCCGGATTTGAGCGGATTGGCCATGACGACCTTGTCCTTCCACTTGGGATCAAGCAGATCGCTCCATGCTTTGGGCAACTCTGCAGCAGGCACAAGCTGGGTATTGGCCATGACGACCATCAGATGCATGTTGGCCGCCGTCCACTTGTGGTCTTTTTCGATGAATGAGGCTGGCAGGCTGGCGGCTTCCGGCGAGGTGTAGGGCATGAAGTTGGCTTTGGCGTTGTCCAAAACGGCCACATCCCCACTCCAGAACACATCGCACAGGGGGTTGGCTTTTTCGGCTTCAATACGCTTCATGGCCTCGCCGGTGCCCATGCGGACCACGGTGAGCTTGATGCCCGTTTTGCTTTCAAAGTCCTGCGAAATGGCGTCCAGCATGTCCGGCTGGTTGGAAGAATACAACACCACTTCTTTTGCAGAGGCACGCGCCGACGTGCCCAAAAATATGGCAAACAACACCAGTACAAAACACAGATTTTTGAGACAGGCCTTCATACTTCCCCCAACATGCAGCGATTCAACAAATAAACGTGCCTTCACCCACACCCTATACGCAATCATGCCAGGACGGTATCCCCCCGCTGGCTGGTGGTCAAGGCAGGCAGCCGGTTGCTTTGTCCGCCACGTTGCTGACTGTGGCCCTTTTTGGACGTGATCGCGGCAAAGAGCGAGGCGACGCAGGAACCATATCAGGGACGGTAACGGTTCAATGGCGTACTTTTCAGGGGGGAGGCAGCAGGCCTTTGTCTACATGGGCGCTCATTGGCCCAACTTCATTTCATTGGCGGCATGGTTGCAAGGAATGGACTCTGGCGCCAAATTTTATGACGCGAAACGTCTATCCTGCAACTCGACTCTTTGCGGGGTTTCGTCTGCCGTGCAGCGCAAAAAACTTGTTCACATTGGAAGCAATTCAAGCCATGATTTCATCAGCTCGTATATAGAACCATGCTCTGCATTTCTCTTCAAACCACTAGGTATTAGCCGCACAAATCCTCTTGCGGCTGTGAACCATTCAATACTCTCAGGGCCATTTTTATACAACACCAGAATTTTGCTGAATAAAATCTTTCCACCTTGCTATTGACTATGGGCACTGATAACGTGTGGAGCAGGTCGATGCACCTGCCCGATCAATCTTCAGACAGACTTGGCCGCAAGGATATGCATGCTCAACAATTTTTTTGTAGCAAGACAGCCCATCTTTGATAAAAAGGGCAAGCTTTGGGGCTTCGAGCTGCTTTTTCGCACGGGGCTTTCTGAAAACTCGGCCATCATCAACAACCCTGATGCGGCGACGCTGCTTGTTGCCTCCAACGGCTTTTTGCGGGCAACCGCTGGCCTGCCTGACGACGTCAAGATATTTATCAATTTTACGGAANACCTGATTTTCAAGCGCTTTCCGCTGGCGCTGCCACCGCAGAAGACTGTTGTGGAAATTCTGGAAAACATCCCGGTCAGCCCGCAGCTCATAGAGCGNCTCAAGGANCTGAAGTCCGAAGGCTACGTCATTGCNCTTGACGACTTTGTGGGCGACACCGCATACAAGGACATCTTCCCCTACATCGACATCATCAAGCTTGACTGTCTGGGCCGTAGNATCCCCGAGATACTTGAAATCAAAAAAAACTTTTCCAATACGCCCTGCCTCTTTCTGGCCGAAAAAGTCGAGTCCGAGGCCGCGTTTCTGGCCTTTAGGGAACAAAAGATATCCTTTTTTCAGGGCTACTATTTTGCAAAGCCCCAGATTCTCTCAGGAAAGGAGCTTACCAGCTCCACAGCCTCGCGGCTCAAAATAGCTGCGGAGATCGAAAAAGAAGACNTGGATACCGCANCAATACTTGAAGCCGTGCAAACTGACNTTTCGCTCAGNTACAGGCTGCTGCAGTACATCAANTCTGCCGCATTTTCGTTCAAGGAAAAAATCACGTCCATCCGCCAGGCTCTACGCCTGCTGGGCACAGTCAAAACCCGGCACTGGCTGCGCCTNGTGCTNTANTCTGACATGCTCAGCCCCGAGTCCAATCGNGAGGCGCTCCGCATGGCNCTGCANCGNGCGCATTTTCTGGATGCGCTGGGCAAGGCGNCAAAAATCTCCGCAGCAGAAANCGAAAGCCTCTTCCTCGTGGGCATGNTTTCNCTGCTTGAAGTCATACTGAATATCCCGATGGAAAAAATNCTCAAGGAACTNCCCCTGAGCAATGANATAAAAACCTCGCTNCAGGGAGAAGGCGGNATTTATTCAGACTACATCGCGCTTGCCAANTCCATNGAAAATCTNGAATTTGAGCGTGCCAAGAGCCTGTCCANATCGCTGAACATCCCCGAAGACGTGGTGTCGGAGTCTTTGCAGCATGCCATTGAAATGTCAGACAAAGCCATGAACCAGATTGCNACCGTNTAGNNNCCGNNCCTACGGCCNNAATCTACGTCAGGGGGGCAGGNNGCCACTGACCAGAAGCAAAAACTGCGCGTTGCCNCAGGGCGACGCGCAGTTTTTGCTTGCAGCAGTCAGCTGTTTAAAAAAATCAGCACCAGGTTTCTGGCTTGTATTCGTTCAAAATATTNTCGTGGCATTGATGAACGATGGCATCAATCNGCTGCTTGTGTTGCGCAATGACATCAAACATTTCTNCAGAAATTTTTGCGGCAATCCTGTCGCGCAGTATTTCAAAAGCCGTGTCTATGGACAGGCTTTTTCTGTATGGCCTGTCTTCCATAAGCGCGGCAATCACGTCCGAAAACGCAATAATCTTGCAACCCAGATCAAGGTTTTCGCTCTGCAGCGCATAAGGATACCCCGATCCGTCCGCTTTTTCATGATGGTTCTGGGCCCAGGGCACAATTTCGTTAAACCATTCCGAGTTGCTGAGGCTGCTTAAAATCTGCCCGGTGTAGTAGGTGTGCAGTTTTACCAGATCAAATTCGTCATCGGTGAGAGGACCGTTTTTTTCTATCAAACCGGGGTCTATGCCTATTTTGCCTATGTCGTGCAGGTAGCCGCTGATCTTCAGCTTGAGGCAGCGCTCGGGCGAAAAGCCAAATATTTTGCCCAGCTCATAGGCAATATTGGCGACGGTATACGAGTGGGAGGCTGTAAAATGACTTCTGAAGTCAATAATACGCGAGATGGTCAGGGCAAACTCGAGGATATTGTCCAGACTGAGAATAAAATTCAGCGACGAATCAACCCGCCTGAAGAGCATATCGATCTCAAGATTGTTGATTTCTATCCAGAAGATGTCGGGGATGCTGGCCGCCGCAAAGGCGTCAAAAACCTCGGGGTGAAAAATGCTGCCCACGTTGGACCGTATTTTTTCTACAACGGTCGCCTTTTGCTTTAAAATAAAAACTTCGGGATTGATGACCACATCCACCCTGTCGGCAAGGTGCAGAATATGGCTTTCTAGCGGGACCTCGCCTTCTGGCATGCTCAAAAAATCATCATAATGGATGTGGTGATATTTGATAACTCGGGCAACACCCTCAAACGGCCCGAATGAAGACAACATTCGCGAGCCCATTTCGCAGTGAGGACGAGGGTTGAGCACGTCCTCCTTGATGAGGGAATCGCGCTCCTGAACAGACAAAGCCCCGACATCGTGAATGGCGGCAGAAATGACCAGCCTGAAAAGCTGATCCTGCTCCAGACCCATTTTTTTACCAATATGGTAGGTAATAACGGCTGTTCGCCGATGATGCGACTTTAGCAGATAATTACAACTATCGATGGCCTTTATGATCGGAACAGCCAATTCTTTTAACGACAGCTTTTCCATAGTGGCGACCCTGCGTTTAAAAGGCAAAGATAGCTGATTCAAATAGAACTTGAGCTTAACAAGATAGCCAGCACATGAAAAGAATATATTTTAAATACTGTTTTGCACGGCTTGATGCCAACAGGTTTTATTTTGTCCGCAATTTTTCTGTATGCTTTTTTTGATAGTTGCACTTCCGAGTTTCTCAAAACTTGCTGCCATGGAGGGCGATCTGCCGCATCCGGGGCAGCACACCCGCAGCGCACTGTGCGGTTGAAAAGTAGTGCGCGCGAGCCTAAAATCAGCATGTACGCCGTATCTGGGGCGCACGTCGGCCATGAGGCCCTCGCGGCTTCAGCGCCCAGCGCACGCACCCTCCAACGTCAGGAGCCCGCATGCTTCGTTATGTACACACTAACATTATTGCCCGCGATGCCGCACGGCTCATAACCTTTTACAAGCAGGTACTGGGCTGCAAAAGCATCGGGCAGGGGCGCGACCTGCGCGGCCCATGGCTGGACCGCCTCACCGGATTGCCCGATGCCCACATCACAGGCGAGCACCTGCTGCTGCCCGGCTACGGCGAATCCCACCCGACACTTGAAATATTTTCGTACGACAACCCGCACAGTTCGCTGCCGCCGCAAATCAACCGCCCCGGCTTTGCCCACATCGCTTTTGAAGTGGACGATGTGAAAAAAACCCTGGCCGAAGTGCTCGCCGCTGGCGGCGGACACGTGGGGGAAGTTGTTACCGCCGCCTATCCTGACGGGATGGAAGCGGTTTTTGTATACGCCAGCGACCCCGAGGGCAACATCCTAGAGCTGCAAAGCTGGCGAAAAATCCGCGCATAAGGGTTTCCCTAGTCCTCCCACATACGCAAGGCAGCCCCTGACGCTCCCTGTGGAGCGGCAGGGGCTGCCGCAAAAAAACATCGTTCTTTGCGGGCAAAGCCGGTTAGCTGGTGCGCAGGGCCGCTATGAGCTGTTCAAGCTTTTTGGTCTGCTCTACCAGGGCATCCACAGCGTCGGTGGACTGGGCCATGGCGCTGTCGGTTTCAGACGCAATCACGCTGATGGAGCTTACCGCCCGGTTGATTTCCTCTGACGTGGCGGACTGCTGCTCGGCCGCGGTGGCGATGGAACGCACCTGGTCGCCCGCCAATTCGACCATATCCACGATTTCAGACAAAGCCTCCCCAGAGCGCTGCGCAAGCACCACGGCTGCAGCCACACGGTCTGCGGCGGCGTCCATCTGTGCAGCGGCAGTATTGGTTCCGCCCTGTATGCCGCTTATGGCCGTGCGCACCTCAGTGGTGGCGTGGGCGGTTTTTTCCGCCAGTTTGCGTACTTCGTCAGCCACCACGGCAAAACCGCGCCCGGCGTCTCCGGCCCGCGCAGCCTCAATGGCCGCGTTGAGCGCCAGCAGGTTGGTCTGGTCGGCAATGTCGGAAATAACACCCATGATGGCTCCGATGCCATGGGCCTGCTCGCCCAGACCACGCATGCTGGCGGTCATCTGCCCGGCTTCGTCGCGTATGCTCTGCACTGCTGCGCCCACTTCTTCCACCAGCCGGGCTCCGTCCTGAGCCTTCTGCTTGGCTTTTTCCGCATTTTCAGAAGTGGCGGAGGCGCTTCTGGCCACCTCAAGGATCGTGGCGTTCATCTCTTCCACGGCATTTGCCGTGTCGCTGACGCGCCCGCTTTGATCGCGCGCGCCCTGGCTGGAATGCGCAATCTGGCGTGAAAGCTGCTGCGAAGCGGCGGAAATGTTTTCAGCCACCTGCGAAACCTCAACAGCAGTTTGGGCAATGGCCGCGTTTTGCGCTTCAATGCGGGTCTTCTGCCCGTAGATTTCCGACAGGTCTGTCCAGAAGGTTATGGAGCCCAACAGGCCGCCGTCCAGATCGTAAAAAGGCGTGGTCTGCACGGTCACGCGCAGCTGCTTGCCTGACTGCGCAGCAAAATCATATTCGCGGCTCAGGGCCTTGCCCTCCTTGATGGCTGTGTCGGAGAGCGTTTCGTGGTTGGCATCGCCGCGCGTAAACTGACCGGAGCGTAAACCAAGATAGCTTTCCTTGGGGTCGGGCTTGCCCAGCAGGGCGCACATCTGATCATTGAGCCAGGTGACCTTAAAGTCGCTGTCAATGATAAAACATGGCGTGGGAATACCGTTGAGTACGCCTTGCGCAAAACCCAGGCGTTTTTTCAGCTCGTCCACCATGGTGCATAGGTTACTGGCAAAGCGCTGCATTTCCGCGCGGTATCTGCCCGCAAGCTCGGCTTTGAAATTGCCGCTGGCCACAGCCCCTGTAAAATCGGTGAGGCGCTGCAAGGGGCCAAAAACAAGGCGGGAGTTGACAAACCTGATGACCAGGGTCAGCAGAATAACCGCGCACACGCCCACCAGATACAACACCGTACGCTGGTCGGCAGCAGGGGCCGTAAGCTCGGCATCGTACGCGCTCATGCACACCAGCCAGCCCGTAAGCGGAATCTTGGACACAGACATAAACTTGTCTTCGCCCCGCCACTCATAGCGAAACGTGCCGTTACCCGTGGCAAGCGCGTCCTGGATAAATTTTTCTTTGGAATAATCCTGCAGCAGCAGCTTTTTGTCCATGCTGTGGGAGATAAAGCGGCCCGCCTTGTCGAGGGTAAAGCCATAGCCGCGCCGTCCGAGCCGGATGGGGTCAATGGTTTTAGCGGTAAAGTCCGTCCAGCGGGGGCACACGGCCACAGCGCCAAGCAACGCGCCGTCCTTGCCGCGCACGGCCCTGGCCGCCACATATATGAGCACGTCGCCGGATGCGGCCTTCATCACGCTTTCGCTCAGGGCAACATCCTTGCCGCTGAAAATCTGCTTGGCGTAATCCCTGTCGCCCCGCTCGCCCCCGGTCAGGTCGCCCATGTCGGCATTCACCCCGGCCAAAATACGCCCCTTGAGGTCAAAAAGCAGAAAGGACCAATACCCCGGCAGCACCTTTACATAACCGCGCATCAACTCCTGCGCGGCTTGCGGATGACCGGAAAAAGCATCGAGAACCGCGTCCTGACGGGCAAGCATGCTGGCCACGTCAATGGATTGGTTGATGTATATCTCGGCCGAGCGCGCCACAATTTTGCTGGCCTCGTCCAGGGCTTCCGTCTGCACGCCGGCCACCATGCGGTACGACGAGGTAGACACATAAATGACAAGCACCGTGATCACTGCAACGATGGCGGCCGTTACAGACAGGGTGCAGATGCTGTTGATGCTGACTTGGCGCATGTGGGGTACTCCGATGGCAAACGTGAACCGGCATTACGGCTGCGAGGTGTTGGTGCTGAAAAAACCTTTATATTCAATCCCTACCAGTATTGCTGCTTAACGACAATACAGGCGCAAGCATTAGGGGGTTTTGTCCACATCAGGCAAACAATAATGACGGCTGTCCGGCGCAAAGACGTTGACACCGCAAGATATTTGCCCATAGATATCTGCTGCAGGAATATATTAAAATGTTTGTCCCCTCCCCACAGTATCCGCCGCAGGACTTTTACGTAATGAACCACCCAAGCTCCAGTTCCGCACCCCTCCAGGCATCCCGTTGCGCCGCTCTGCGGCGCAACCGCATCATATTCGCAAGCCTTGTCATCCTGGCGGTGATGTCGTGGTTTTGCGCCATGACGCCATGGGTCAGCGACGATGGTGCATATTCAAAAAACGAGGCTGGCCTGTGGGCAACCCAGGCCAAGGAATACATGGAGTGGAGCGGCAAGTTTGTTGGGCACTTTATGGCCCGCGTGCTGCTTTCCGGCCCCGAATGGGTACACCCGGTGCTTACCCCCATCATGTTCATGCTGCTTGTCGCGGGCGGCGCACTGCTGGCGCTGGGGGCGCAGTGGCGCGAGCGGCTCTGCGCATGGCACCTTGTGGTGGTGGCCGGGCTTGTGTGGATAGCCCTACCCGCCTTTGGCACTGTCTTTTTCTGGCGCACGGGCACGGGTGATTACGGGTATAGCCTGGTCTGGGCCACGCTGTTTCTTGTGCCCTACCGCATTTGGGCCGACAGGGCTGACTTTCGCCTGCCGGGCGGCGCGCTCTTTGTTTTTTCCGGAATCCTGGCGGGCTGGAGCAACGAAAATGTAGGTATGCTGGCCCTGCTTGGGGCTGCGGGCGTGGCGCTGTACCGCTGGCGCACGTCAGGGCGTCCGGCCCTGTGGGCCATGGCTGGCATGGCGGGCGCGGCGCTGGGCTGGGTCATGATGATGGCCGCGCCGGGCAATGCCGTTCGGCTGGCGGCCATGGGCGGCGCAGAAAAAATACCGCTGCTGTCCACAAAGGCCCTGCTGCGCTTTTTGCAGTTTTGGGGCACGGAACAGATTGAAATGCTGCCCTATTTTGTGGCGGCGCTTGTGCTTGCTTGGATGCTGCACCGTCGCGGACAGTTAAAACCCGCCGCATGGATCCCCGCTGTGGTCTTTTTTCTTATGGCGCAGGCCAGCCTGGCGGCCTTTATCATGAGCCCCTCAACGCCCTACAGGGCCATGAGCACCACATTCTTTTTCACCGCGCTGTGCCCTTTTTGCCTGCTTGCGGCCCTCAACCCCTCAAGTCTCAAGGCCAGGGCACTGTTTATCTTTTTTTGCGGGCTGCTGCTCTCAAGCGTACTGCTTGAAGCGCGTGTTTTTCTTATGGCGCGGCCTTTTTTTGCCGCGCGAAGCGAATACTCGCTGCGGGCCCTGAATTACCCGCAAGCCGACAAGTACTTCTTTCCCGGTTACGACATCCGCGAAATCGACCTATTTTCGCTGGCGTGGCGGTCTCTGGTGCCCTGGGAGGAAGCTACCGTTTTACGGGTCTACGGCGCGCCCGATGTCCGGGCGCTGGTGGCGTGCAATATCGTGTTTCTGGACAACCTGCCCCAGGGCGAGGTGCATGTGGCCGCGCGGGTGCGCACCGCCACTGCCGCGAGCTGGCTGCAGCAGGCTGCACGCGCCCTGACCCCCGCCAATCAGGGCGTTGTTTCCGCCCAGGTCGTGTGGCTGCGGTACTTTCCCGCTTCGGCCGAGGTAACCGACGACGGCAAGGCTGCCGTGTTTATCCCCGGCATCAAATCAGTGGACGACATCGCCTGTATCGCAGTAAACCAAGGCGACGCGCCGTTGGTCTGGCGCAGTGTAACCGTCTCCCGATCACAGAACTGAGCCCGCCTTGCGCAGGCTCCGCATGGAGGAAGCAGCATTGTCCCGCCCCGCCCCACTGTTGGCCCTGGTGGTTCCCTGTTACAATGAAGAGGAAACCCTGCCCCGCACGCTTGACGCCCTTGCCGACCTGCTGAGCGACCTCAAGCAGCAGGGACGCGTGCACGCCGACAGTTTTGCCCTGTACGTCAACGACGGAAGCCGCGACCGCACCTGGGAAATTCTGGAGCAGCGCCACGCTGCGGATCCTTTTTGCCGGGCAGTGGGCTTTGCGGCCAACGCCGGGCACCAGAACGCCGTATGGGCGGGCATGATAACTGCCCGCGACTGGGGCGTGGACTGCATCATCAGCCTTGACGCCGACCTGCAGGACGACATCGCCGCCATCCCCGAAATGATCGCCAGCTATGCCGCAGGCAACGAAATTGTCTACGGCGTGCGCAACGACCGCAGCACCGATACGGCCTTCAAACGCCGCACGGCCCACATGTTTTACAATTTTATGCGCTGGCTCAAGGTTCCGCTTATTCCCGACCATGCAGATTACCGGCTGGTGGCCCGTCCCGTGCTGGAGGCTCTGGACGGCATTCACGAGCAAAGCCTATTTTTGCGCGGGCTCTTCCCGGCCATGGGCTTCAAAAACGCGCAGGTCTACTACGTGCGCCAAAGCCGCATGGCGGGCGAGAGCAAGTATCCCTTCTGGAAGATGGTTTCATTCGCATGGAAGGGCATCACCGCCTGCAGTGCTGCGCCATTGCGCATCGCGGGCCTCATGAGCATGCTCTGCATGGTGGCGGCCCTGGCCTTCAGCGGCGTTTCACTGCTCAAATACGCCATGGGCGAAACCATTCAGGGCTGGACATCACTGATCATTGTGGTGCTGCTGCTGGGGTCGGTGCAGCTTTTCTGCCTGGCGCTGGTGGGCGAATATCTGGCCAAGGTTTTTACCGAGGTGCGCCACAGACCGCGCTACATCATCGCCAAAAAGCTGTAGGCGGGGCCCGCCCCTACCCTCTCCCCCAACGCTTTCGGGCAGGGCTGCGCTGTTGCATCTGATAACCGGCACGCCCGGCGCCCCCCCCCCTGTAGTGCAGGGAGCTGGCCGCCATCTCTTGCCCACGGCGCTCTCGCCCGACATCAGCCCGGCTATGCGGCGGGCAAAAAACCTGATTCCAATCTACCCCATGCGCCTGCTCACGCATAATATTTCCCGGTGATTGCATGAATGGTGATTTCAACCACCGCCGTCATCTTGAGCATGTTGGCGGGATACCCCGCTCCGTTATGCTGAGGGGTATACTTGGCCACGATTGCGTCCAGGGCGGCGGTCTTGGCGGCCTCGTCCTCCACCACAACAGCGCTGCCCATGATGATCACGCTCTGATAGGCGGTATTGGTGCCGCAAGGTTTTTCGGCCTGGATAAACGAATGCGGGCCCGTCACCTCAAAACAGACCTTGGGGTTGGCGCGCAGGTTTTTCAGCTTTTGCCCCGCTGCAAGACCGTGAAAATACACGCGGTCATTCATGAGCGCAAAATGCAGGGGGGTGACGTAGGGGAAGCCGTTGTCGCCCTGCGTGGCCAGATGCCCCACCTGGGCTGCGCCCAGCAGACAATTGATCTGTTCAGCGGTCAGGGGATGCTCTTTCATACGGGCCTGCATGGCTCCTCCTTGGGTATGCGTCGGCACATGGTCTGCAAAAAAGGCACAGATGCGCCTGGCTGTTATGGGTCGCCATATTGTCCGGCTGCCAGCGCACGGGATAAACACGGGTTACGGCGTTTTCCATAACATTTTTTTATTTCATCCATGCATTATTTCAAAGTAAAATTATGAGCTCACAGCGGTTTTGGCTTCGCGATGGCCGGATGCAGAAATAACCGCGGGGCGTCAGGCCTACGTCTTTTTTACAGCCCGCCAACCGCGATGCCGACGCACTGCCGGGGCAAACGTGGTTTGACGGCACGGGCTGTTCCTGCGGTCAGGGCAGCCTGACCGCTACGTGCCGCCAGCCCGGCAAACCTGAGAATTCAGGGGCTAGACGCCGTATTCCCGCAGTTTGCGCCACAGGGATGAACGGCTGATGCCCAGCATGTCTGCCGCCAGGGTGCGGTTGTCGCCAGCCAGCTCAAGAGCGTGCAGAATATGCTGTTTCTCCATCTCGGCCAGGGGCACGAGGTGCGCGGACGCATCCGGCCCTGCCGCCTGCCCGGCTGTCAGGTCAGTCGCCTGGCCCGCTGCAAGCCCCGCTGCCAGAGGTTGCGACGTTATCTGCGTCGTTGTTTGGAGCTGCCCGCCAGCCTGCGGTTGCGACGTGACAAGGTCCTCTGTGCCCATGGCCACGGGTGGTGCTTGGCGAGGAGGATCTTCGCGTACTTCTGGCGGCAGATGCGCAAGGCCGATGCTGCCGCCCGGCGGACAGAACACCGCCGCCCGCTCCAGAATATTGGCCAGCTCGCGCACATTGCCGGGGAAGGGATACCGCCTCAGCGCATCCAGGGCGCTGTCGTCAAGGTCAAGCGGCACGCCGCCGCCCTGTTCCGCCAGCCGCGCCAGAAAAAACCGTGCCAGCAGGGGCACGTCCTCGGCGCGGCTGCGCAGGGGCGGCAGCTCCTGCGTTACCACGGCCACGCGGTAATACAGGTCGCGGCGAAATCGCCCGGCCTCCACCTCTTCCTTGAGGTTGCGGTTAGTGGCGGCAATGATGCGCACGTCCACGGGGATGTCCACAGTGCCTCCCACGCGGCGCAGGTTCTGCTCCTGCAGCACGCGCAGCAGTTTGACCTGCATGCCTTGCGGCATCTCGCCTATCTCGTCCAAAAACAGCGTGCCGCCGCTGGCGGCCTCAAAAAGCCCTTCCTTGCGGCGCACCGCGCCGGAAAAAGCCCCCTGCTCGTGACCAAACAGCTCACTTTCGAGCAGTTCGNGCGACAGAGCGCCGCAGTTGACCGCCAAAAAACGCCGCCGGGCACGCTGGCTCTGGGCGTGCATGGTGCGTGCGGCCAGCTCCTTGCCCGTGCCCGTCTCGCCCTGCAGCAGCACGGCCACATCGGTGGGGGCAAGGCGCATGAGGGCCTGACGCAGACCGCACATGGCAGGCGATGCGCCCACCATCTCGGGCACGGAGCCGCTGGCCTCAAGCTGGGCGCGCATCTGGACGACCTGCTGGCGCAGGCGGCGCTTTTCCAGCGCGCGAGCCACCAGCATTCGGGCCTCTTCCAGCGAATAGGGCTTGGCCAAATAATGAAACGCCCCGAGCCGCATGGCCTCCACGGCGCTTTCAATCATGGGGTAGCCGGTGACCATGATCACTTCCACATCAGGCTTGCTGCCGCGCACGGCCTTGAGCACTTCCATGCCGTTCATGCCCGCCATGGCGATGTCGGTGATGACCACGTCAAAATCCTGCTCGGCCAGCAGCTTCAGGCCTTCCTCGCCGCTGCCCGCCTGGGCCGACTCGTGCCCGCCGCGTTCCAGCGCCCGCGCCAGATTGGCCCGTGCCATGCGCTCATCGTCAATGATCAGCAACCGGCCGCCCTTGCGCGGCGGGGCCTCGCGATCGCGCCACTCCAGGGGCTTGGCGCCGGAATCCGCCTCTGTCGAGGGCTGATCTGCAAGGCGAAAGCGATCCGTAGTCATACATCCGCTCCTGAAACATCGGCAGCCTGTCGCGCCGCCAAGGGCAAGCGCACGGTAAAACAGGCCCCCTCTCCGGGTTTGCTCTGCACTTCAAGGGTTCCGCTATGCTTGCCCACAATGCCAAAAGCGATGGACAGCCCGAGCCCGGTACCCTCGCCCACAGGCTTGAGGCTAAAAAACGGGTCAAAAATGCGGCCAATATACTGCGCCTCAATGCCCTTGCCGCTGTCGCTCACGCACAGCTCGACCATCCCGGCAGGCTCGTCCGCGCGCGCCGTTATGCGCACCAGCCCTTCGCCGTTCATGGCCTGCGCGGCGTTGAGCAACAGGTTGATGAGCACCTCCTGCATACGCTGGGCATCCATGGGCAGCCGCAGCCCCTCTGGCACGTCTACCTCGATGCGCACGCCCGCGCCCATGTCGTGCCGCACCAGGGCCACGGCCCTGCGCACCACCCCGCCAAGCTCATGCAGTGCCACGCTGAACGGCCGGTCACGGGCAAAATCAAGCAGGCCGCGCACGATATCGCGGGCGCGCACCACCTCGGCCTGAATTTCATTGAGCTGCGCGGTTACGTCGTCCGCCGTGGGCATGGGACGCACGCCTTGGCGCGCGTCGTTGACGTCCTCGCCCAGCAGCTGGCAGCCCATGGAAATATTGTTCAGCGGATTATTGAGCTGGTGAGCCACACCGGAGGTCAGCACGCCAAGCGAGGCCAGTTTTTTTTCCTGCAGCAGCAGGGCGTGGCGTTTTTCAAGCTCGGTCGCCATGCCGTCCAGGGTCTGGAGCACATGGCGTGCCTCTGCCTCCAGCTGCGGCGGCGGCGAAGGCAGCGGCATGCCCGCGCCCACGTTGCGGGCGGCGCTTTCGATGGCGCCGAGCGCGCGCATGATGTGCCTGCCGATCTGCCAGGCAAAGGCCACGCCAAAGGCCAGCAGGGCCGCAATGGCCGCCAGCAGCTGGGTGCGCAGGTCGCCCACGGCGGTAAAGATGCCCTGCCGCATGCGCCGCACCGCCGAATCGGCCAGCTCGCTCAGCCGCTGCCCCTGATCGGTCAGCGCCGCGCCGTCGGAGGGCGCGTCTTCAAGTAGAGCCTCGTAGGTTCCAATGCCTTCAAGCAGCAGGTCGAGGTTACGGTGCGCCCCGTCGCCCACGCGGCGGCCCATGGCGGCATTATACCCCTGCCCGACCGACGTGGCCCGCTCCCGCGCAAGCTCCACAAAACTGCGCAGGGCAGCCAGATCGCCCTGTCTGCCGGGGAAAAGCTGCAGGTTTTTTTCGTACCTGCGCATTTCAAGCACGTCACTGCGCAGGTCGTCCACCATATCTATAAGGCGGGCCGCCCTGTCGATACGCCCCAGATCGTAACAGGCAATACCGCCCAACAGCAGCAGCATGGCCAAAAAAAGGCCCGTGCCGATGGCGATTTTGCCGCGTATTGTATGCCAGACAAAAAAATGCGGAAGCATGCTCCACCCCCGCAGGCGCAAGGATTCAATCCCGCGCCCGTCTCCGTTTCAATTTGCAACAGCGTACAGAAATAAAACATCGCTGACAAGGCTTGCCAGACAACAATTTGCGACCCCAGGCCTGCGCNTNCATGTCATAATGCAACAGCCGAGGGACGGCGGGCATGCGCCGGTCGAAAAAATATATTCTTAAAAAACAGCATGTTGCCATTTGAACTTTTTGGCACAATAGTTGTAACTGTGCGAGAAGGAGGCCGCCATGAACACCCTGCAAAAAACAATGGAAAACTGGTTTACAGCAGTTGCTTATGCCGACGCCGGACAGCCCGGCTGGACGGACGACTTATGGACGATGAGCGGCAAGGCACAGAGCCCGGCGCTCAGGCAAACCCTGCTGTTCGGTGCTGGCAGCATCGTCATTTACGTGCTGGCGTTTTCTAACGCCGACGCCTTTGCCGCCTTGTGCGCAAAGGGCGGGCTGTGGACGGCCCTGCCCATCGCCTCGGTACTGCTGCTCTCGTATGTGCACGGCCATTTTGCCGGTGCGCTCTGGGAGCTGTGCGGCATCACCGGCGTGCAAAAGCAGGCCGCCAAGGCCGTTCAAAAGCCCGCCGTCCGCAAGACGTCCGCGCCTGCGCCCAGGCTGGACGCCACAGCTGTGGCTCACGGCTAGACCCGTATTTTTTGCGGGCCGGGCCGCGTGCCCGGCCCGCGCACGCCATACCAGGACAAACATGTCTGGGCACCCGGACATCATGTCAGTCGGAGGTAACCAATGGATCTGCTCAGTCTTGACCCGTCGCAGTTTATAACACTCACACCCGTATCCGTGGCCTTTTTGCTGGCCGTAGGGTTTGTGGGCGGGCTTGTGAGCGGCTTTATCGGCTCCGGCGGCGCTTTTATTCTCACACCGGGCATGATGGGTCTCGGCGTACCGGGTGCGGTGGCCGTAGCCAGCAACATGTGCCACAAATTTCCCAAGGCCATGGTGGGCGCCATCAAGCGTTACCGCTTTGGTCAGGTGGATATCAAGCTGGGCATGGTCATAGCCGCCACCGCAGGTGTGGGGGTGCAGATCGGCATACGCATCCAGCGTTACATTTTGGAAAACTGGGGGCAGGCAGGGTCTGACCTGTACGTCAGCGTTTCCTTTGTGGCAGTGNTGGTTGTGGTGGGCAGCTACATTCTCAAGGACGCCCTGCGCTCCAGCCATGCTGGTCTGGATGATGATGAAACCACGCCGCCTCTGGCCAAAAAACTGCAATCCATCAATCTGCCGCCCATGATGTCGTTTCCCAAATCCGGCCTGCGCATCTCGCTGTGGTTTACGCTGCCCGTGGGCATCGCCACCGGCATGCTGGCCGCCACCATTGCCGTGGGCGGGTTTGTGGGCGTGCCGGGGCTCATCTACGTTATCGGCGTACCGGGGCTGATCGCCTCCGGCACCGAACTTGTAACCGCCTTTGTCATGGGCCTGTGTGGCTCGGTCAACTGGGCCATGCATGGCATGATAGACATCCGCCTGGTTTTTANCATCCTGGCAGGATCCCTGCTTGGCGTGCAGCTGGGTGCCATCGGCACCACCTACGTCAAGCCGATCATGATTAAGTACGTCATGGCGGCCATCATGCTCATAGTGGCGGGCAGCCGCATCGTCGCCCTGCCGGGCTACCTCACCGCCCTGGGGATTATCCAGATGGGGCCGGGCATGCTTTATATTTGCAAGGTGGTCAGCTTTGTGACCATGTGCGCCGGCCTGCTCGTGGGTGCAGGCATGATTCTTGGCGCCATGTGGCGCGGCCAGCAGCGCGTTCGCAAGGCGGCGGCGCTTGGCAGCGCGGCCTAAACAACTCTCTTCTCCTCAAACCCTATAGCCAAAAGGGGGGTGCATTGCGTCTGCACCCCCCTTTTTTACGGTCAACCGCTGACTACCAAGCCGGGAAAAATCCATAGCCCATTGCATAATTTTCACATTCCTGTATTTATACACAATCGACACCAAGAGCTATTGTCTTTTTTCGTCATGCACCCGCAGGAGGCGTCATGCGCATGTTCACGCGCAGCCTCAAGGCGCAATTTATTGAGGCCTTCACGCTGCTCATCCTGCTTTCCTCCTGTTTTCTTGCGGCCATAACTGGGCGCGAGGCCAGTAGCGAAGCCCGCTATGAACGCGGCCTACTTCTGACCAACCGCGTGCAGTCGCTGGCCAAGGCTCTTGACCAGTCCATGTGGTTTTGGATCAAGGAAGTGGACACCCTGCGGCATACCGTGGGCCTGCTCGGCCCGGACATGAACAAGATTTCAACGGCAATCAACCGCCTGCATGACACCATGCCCGCCTTTGCCTGGATCGGGCTCATGGACTCCAAGGGCTATGTTGTGTCCTCCACCGGCGGGGTGCTGCAAGGCACGGACCTTTCTATCTGCGCCATTTTTCACCAAGGCAAAAACGGCCTGTTTGTGGGCGATGTGCGCAGGGCCAACCTGCTGGGACAGCTGCTGCCCCACCCGGAGGAGATCCCCCTCAAGTTTGTGGACATAAGCATGCCCATTGACCAAGGCGAACTTAAGGGCTGGGTTATTGTGGCTCATCTCAGCTGGACCTGGGCCAGAGAGGTGGAGGAATTTATCCTGTCCGGCGAGGGCTCGGACACAAACACAAAAATCACGGTTCTCAGCGAGGACGGAATCCCCATCCTTGGCGGCGACAGCACTACGGAACCGCTGGCCCTACCTCTGCTGCAGCAGCTGGAAAACTCCCCTTCGGCATGGGCGGTAGAGCCGTGGCCCGATGGCACTTCCTACCTGACCGCTGCTGTGAGATGCAGCGGTTTCAAGGATTATGACGGTCTGCAATGGAGCGTGGTGGCCCAGCAATCGCTTGAAGCCGCCTACGGACCCGTGCGCTGGCTTGTAGCCCGTATTCTGGTGGCAGGGCTGGCGCTGGCCGCGCTGTTTGCGCTGGTTGCCGGCTACATTGCCCAGCGGGTCATTGCGCCGCTCAAGGCCCTGAGCGATGCGGCCGACAAGCTGAGCAAGGGCGAACGCGTGTCCATCCCGCGCAAGCAGGACATACGTGAAATCGAAGTGCTTTCCACCTCGTTGTCGACCCTGGTTGACAACCTCACCCGCACAGAAAGAGACCGCAACCGCATACAGCATACAGCGGAACGCGACGCCCTCACCGGCCTGCTTAACCGGCACGGGCTTGCTGCGCGCATTGAAGAAGCCATGCCTGATCTGCAGCAGCATCAGGGCATTGTAGAACTGTTGTATATGGATCTTGACGGCTTCAAGCCGGTCAATGACACGTACGGGCATCATGTGGGCGACTCGGTGCTGACCATTCTGGGGCAGCGCCTCTCGGGCTGTCTGCGCAAGGACGACGTGCTTGTGCGCCTTGGCGGCGATGAATTTTTGGCGCTGCTGAGCCACCGTAACGGAACGCCCGACATATTGCGCACAGTACGGCGCATCCGCGAGACCGTGGGCGCGCCCATCTCTACCGAGGGGCTGCTGCTGCACATCGACATCAGCATTGGGCACGCCACATGGCACTGTACGCAGGAATCTGTTGAAGACGCCCTGAAAAGGGCCGACGGGGCGCTGTACATGGCCAAGAAAGCCGCAAAAGACCCTTCAGACGCGCCCTGACCAGCCCACTCTATGAGGTGGCACGCAGGCGGGATTCTGCCGCGCCTGTCATTGTCAGCCCGTGTACGGACACCCTCCAAGGCGATAGCAGAGATGCCCCCACGCCTTGCCCAGACCTTACACCACCTTATCGCTGCCCGGTAAAGACGCTCAGGCTTCTGCCTGTCCGCCCTGCTCCTGCAGGTAGCGCAGGCACTTGCCCGCCGTGGCAAANCCGCTGCGCAGCCCGGCATAGTCGGCAACCGTCCGGGCGCCGCCCTTGTCGTACAGCACAAGCCCCCCGGCAAAGGTATCCACATCGTCCGGGTCGTGACTGATAATCACCGCCGGGATGGTCAGGTCGCTGATAAGTTCAAGCAGTTCTTCACGCAGCCGCTCGCGCAGCAGAGGATCAAGGGCCGAAAAAGGCTCGTCGAGCAACAGCAGCAGAGGGTCGGCGTTGAGCGCCCTGGCCAGCGCCGCGCGTTGCCTCTGACCGCCCGAAATCTGCGAGGGCAGATGTGCGGCCAGATGCCCTATGCCCAGCCTCTCCAGCATGGCCTGCGCCTTGTGGCGCTCGTCACCGCACATTCGCCAGGGCCAGCAGCCGGTGCGGGGGTAAGCGACATTCTGCAGCAGGTTTAAATGCGGAAACAGCGCGTAATCCTGAAACATGTAGCCGATGCGCCTTTTTTGCACAGAGACGGAGACGTTTTGCGCACTGTCGTACAGCGTGCAGCCGCCCACGCGGATGTGCCCCGCATCGGGGCGGATCAGGCCCGCCAGACACTGCATGGTCAGGGACTTGCCGGAGCCGGAAGGCCCGAAAAGCACGGCGCACTTGTGCTCGTCGCCAATGTCGTAGCGCACGTCAAGGGTGAACGGAGTTACCCCGTTGCGGAACTTTTTTTCCAGATGCAAGGAAATCATCAGCGCCGCCTCTTGAGTTTTACAAGCAGCTCTGCGGCCATCAGCAGACCCACGCACACGGCGGAGGTAACCGCCACAAGCCACGAGGCCTGAAGGTCGTTGCCCGCCTGAAAGGCGTCGTAAATGGCCAGGGCCAGCGTCTGCGTCTTGCCAGGAATATTGCCCGCTATCATCAGCGTTGCGCCAAATTCACCCATGCCGCGCGCAAAGGCCAGCATTATGCCGGCAAAAATGCCCTTCCAGGCCAGCGGCAGCGAGACGCTTATGAACACCCGCCATTCCGACGCGCCCAGCGTGCGGGCTGCATCCTCCAGATGTTTGTCCACCTGTTCAAGCGCGGCGCGCGCCGATTTGTAGATGAGCGGAAACACCACCACCGTGGCCGCCACCACGGCTCCCTGCCAGGAAAATATCAGGTTGATGCCAAGCTCCGCCAGCCCTGGCCCCAGCACGCCGCGCCGCCCCACCAGCAGTATGAGGTAATACCCCAGCACTGTGGGGGGCATCACCAGAGGCAACGAGCATAGGGCGTCAAGCAGGGCTGGCATGGGGCCCCTTTTGCGGGCCAGCCGCCAGGCCGCCAGCGTCGCCACGATGAAGGATATGGCCGTTGCCGCACCGGCAACGCGCAACGAAAGCTCCAGGGGGCTCCAGATAAACGCAACATCAAAATCCATATCCATCCCCCCTGCCGACTGACGCCTCGCTTCTGCAAAATTCAGGCGGTTGCCGTCTCTGCCAAAACGGCAACCGCCTTTCAATTCACGCCCGCTCCACTCGCCCTTTTGGGGCGCGTGCCGGGCCAGCCCAGGTTACGGCTTGGAAAAACCGTACTTGGCAAGCACTGCCTGCCCCTCGGGGGACAGCACAAAGTTCAAAAATTCCTGCCCCATCTTGGCGTCCTTGCCGGTGGTTGCCACAGCAATGGGGTAGCTCACTGGGTCGTGGCCTTCAACTATCATAACCACGTCCACCTTGCCGGCAAGCTGCTTGGCGTCGGTACGATACACAAAACCGGCGTCGACCTCGCCGCGCGCCACATAGTCCAGCACCTGCCGCACGCTGTTGCCGAGGATAAGCTGAGGCTGCACGCCCTCCCAGAGTTTGGCCGTATTGAGCGCATCCTTGGTGTAGCGCCCGGCGGGCACTGAATCGGGGTTGCCCATGGCAATGCGCTTGTAGGCCTTGATGTCCTCAAGCTTGGCTGGCTTTTTGGCCCCGGCGGGCACGATGAGCACCAGATCGTTGAGGGCGAAGTTTTTGCGGGTAGCGGGGTCGACAACCTTGGCGGCCACGGCCTTATCCATGGTGGCCTGGTCGGCGGAGGCAAAAACATCCACCGGCGCGCCTTCCTGAATCTGCTTGAGCAGCGGGTTGGAAGCCGCATAATTTGTGTTCACCGTCAGCCCGGCGTGCTTTTTTTCAAACAGGCCCTTGACCTCGGTAAAGGCGTTGGTGAGGCTGGCAGCTGCGGAAACGGTCATTTCCGCAGCCTGGACAGGAAGGCTGAACAGGGTCGCGCAGGCCAGCGCCAGTACCATGCGGCCCAACGTCCCACGAGCATATGCAGTCGTTTTCATGAAATTCCTCCGTGCGCCAGAAGCGCTGTTTGTACGGTCACAGTACAGAAGCCACCCATGCGGGCAATGCAGTCTCGTTTTTTTGCAAAACCGTGAACACTGTACAATAAGGGAGTTTTATTTGTATAAGACTGGAAAACTGACGGGAAGCAGCATGGAAAAAAACAAAAACCGTGAGGAAATGTCCGCGCTTTTGCGCTCGCTCTCTTCTGCAGACAGAGCATGGCTGCGTCAGCGGCTTATGCGCCGCGACTCGGCGGCGCTGCTGCAGGACACGGGGCGCATCAGCCCGCGCGAGCTTCTGGCCGCAGAAACATGGCTATGGGAGCGGGCCAATGCCGCCCGCGGCCCGCGCGAAAAACGCCCTCGCCTGCGCATGTGGCTTATCTTCATGCTGCTGCGCTATGCGGCCCTGCGGCTTGTGGAAATTTTTGACATCATGCCCTCGCATCTCGATTTCCAGGAGGGCGTCATCCACGTACCCGGCACCAATGACAATCCCGGACGCGAGGTCCCTCTGCCGCTTACCATCAGCCGCCGCCTCAAACGGGTGCTTGAAGACCCCACGCTGTTTCCCGAGACGCGCGAGCTTATGCGCTGCGACGCGAGCTACGTACGNCGCTGCCTGCAGCAGGTCGGCGCGGCCTGCGGCCTGCCCAAGGGTCTGCTGAGCGCGCGTGCGCTACGTCACACCCGTGCTCTTGAGCTGGGTCGGCAGGGGCTGCCGCTGCCGGTGGTGGATATTTTTTTGGGCAGGCGCTCGGCGCCGGGCCAGAGCGGCATTGTCCGCTGCGACCCGCAGGAGGCCAAGCGCCTGCTGCGCGAACAATTACAAAGGGAGCGACCCATGAAAACCAGTGCCCGAAATGTTTTTCAGGGACGCATCACCTCATTGCGCCAAAGCGGCCTGCTGGTGGAGGTAGTACTGCGCACCGCAGGCGGATTGCGCGTCTCTTCGCTTATTACGGACGAAAGCTACAAAACCCTGGGTCTCAATGAGGGCAAACTGGTTAATGCCAGCATCAAGGCCCCCTGGGTGCTGGTGCAGGCCGGGGAGTTGTCGCCCAAAAGCTCGCCTCCGGCGGAAAACTGCTTTACCGGCGTGGTCGAGCGCGTGCGCGAAGACGACATGGTGGCCGAAATTCTGGTGGCTCTGGGCGAAGGCAGTCAGGTGTGCGCCCTGCGCAACCGAGGGCCTGAAAACCCCATCAACCTGACCGCCGGGCAGACGGTTACGGTATTTTTCAAGGCTTTTTCNGTTATTCTTACCGTGGACTANGCCCCGCAGGGGCTTCCAGATGCACGGCAAAAAGCCGCGCCGAACGCAATACGGATCGGCGCGGCTTTTTTGCACGGTTACCCTGCCAGTGCAATTTTTTGACCACGCGGCCCCCCTGCGAGGCTCAGGCCCAGAGGCGAAGTCTTGCTCCATAAACAGCCGAATACCTTAATGGCCCGTGCGATGCCCCGATGGCCAACCCCACGGCAGGTTGTCAGCCGCCGGTGATCATTGCCCATGCCCCTGGTCTGCAGGCCCAGAGGCGCGATCTGCTGCCCGAACCACCCAGACGGCATGCCCGAAGCGCTTATGCCGAACATGACGATATCGGTCTGCACCGGCGTCAGCGTAAACTCGTCATACGACGCCAGCGCCCCCAAAAACCGCCGGACAAACCACAGGGCAATCACAGGCCTTGCCCTGCCACAAATCCCGCGCACCCAACGCCCGGCGCAAATCGCCCAGCAGGCCGCGCTTGTCGCTGGCCCAGGCGGGGGCAAGCAACTCGCGGGGGGCGGGGTCGCTTTGCAGGCGATGGATGACAATGTTTGAGGGAATACGCGGCAGGGCGGCGCAGAGCATGTCCACATACTCGTCGCGCCAGAGGGGGTGGTACTGCCCGGAGGCATAAAACCCGGCCAACGCTGTGCCCTTGGGAACGTACACATTGTGCAGCTTGAGGCCGCGTATAGGCAGGGAGAGCACCCAGTCGATGCTCTGCATGAAATGGCGCTCGTCTTCGCCGGGCAGCCCGGCCATCAGGTGGGCGCATACGGCTATGCCGCGCTGGGCAGCCATGCGGACCGATTTTTCCGACGCGGATGCATTGTGTCCACGGTTTATGAGGGTTAAGGTTGCGTTATGGACGGTTTGCAGGCCCAGCTCCAGCCACAGGTCGCAGTCGAGAGCCGCGAGCAGGTCAAGCTTTGGGGCATCCAGACAGTCGGGGCGGGTTGCCACGGCCAGGCCAAAGCAGTCGGGCAGGCCGCGCGCGGTCTGGAGCAGTTGTTGCAGGTGTTTCTGTGGGCCATAGGTGTTAGAGAATGATTGCAGATACGCAATAAAGCGCGTATTGGGGTCGTCCCGTAGATAAACGGCACGCTTGGCGTTCCACTGCTGCAACAGGGAATCGCCGAGTTTTGCACGCCCGGAGCCCGAACCGTCGGCATTGCAAAACGTGCAGCCAGAGCGCGAAATCGTGCCGTCGCGGTTGGGGCAGGAAGCCCCGGCATCAAGTGGAATTTTTTGCACCCGGCAGCCGCACAGATGATTATAATGTGCGGCCAGAGTATGCCAACGCTGCATGTTTACATGCCTTGAGGGCTTATATCCGCGTCTGCGGACGGGACAAATATTTTAACCCTGCGTCCACCGTCTTGACTTCATGCCGGTTTTAGCAGAACAGTTTTCAGCCTGACGTTACCAATTCCAACAGCGCCCCCGCTCCAGGCCTCTTCGCCTCGCCGGGCGTGGATGCTGTTTCAACATGACGGTAAGGTAGCACACCAGCACAGCGAGGCAAGTTAGAGTAATGTCCAAAATTCTGGATTTCGCACTAGGATTGTTTTCCAATGACCTGGCCATCGACTTGGGCACGGCCAATACCTGCGTCTACGTAAAAGGACAGGGAATTGTGCTGCGCGAGCCCTCTGTGGTTGCGGTCAAAAAAGACCCGCGCGGCAACAACGTGGTTTTGGCCGTTGGGCATGACGCCAAGCGCATGCTGGGCAGAACCCCCGGCAATATCTGGGCTATCCGTCCCATGAAAGACGGCGTTATCGCCGACTTTGAAGTTACCGAGGCCATGCTGCGTCACTTTATCGCCAAGGTTCACAATTCGCGGCGTCTTGTGCGCCCGCGCATCATGATCTGCGTGCCCACGGGCATCACCCAGGTGGAAAAACGCGCGGTGAAAGAATCGGCCCAGTCCGCCGGTGCGCGTGAGGTTTACCTCATCGAGGAGCCCATGGCGGCGGCCATCGGCGCCGACCTGCCCATTCAGGAGCCTACCTCCAACATGGTGGTAGACATCGGCGGCGGTACCACCGAAGTGGCGGTCATCTCCCTTTCGGGCATTGTGTACTCGCGCTCTGTGCGCGTGGGCGGCGACAAGATGGACGAAGCCATCATGACCCACGTCAAGCGCAAGTATAACATGCTCATAGGCGAATCGTCCGCTGAAGAAATCAAGATCAAGATCGCTTCTGCCTATCCGCTTGATCCGGAGCAGCAGATCGAGGTCAAGGGCCGCGACCTTGTGACGGGTATTCCGCAGAATATTATCATTACCTCCGAAGAAGTGCGCAAGGCCATTTCCGAGCAGGTAGACAGCATTGTACAGGCTGTGCGCATCGCCCTGGAGCAGACCCCGCCGGAACTGGCGGCGGATATTGTGGACAGGGGCATTGTGCTGACGGGCGGCGGTGCGCTGCTCAAGGGTCTTGACCAGTTGCTGCGTGAAGAAACCTCGCTGCCCATCACGGTTGTGGACGATCCCTTGTCCACGGTTGTCATGGGCACCGGCAAGGCGCTGGACAATCTGCACATTCTCAAAGAAGTGTGCATCGACTAGAATCGACTGTCCTCGCGCCCCTGTGCGGTTGACGCAATGCCGGAACTCGGTTCCGGTTCTGCGTCTCCGGCGCAGGGGCGCGGTTTATTATGCACCGTTTTAAGGGCGTTTCGTACGTTAAAACGCCCCGGCAGGGCTGCGCGAGCCGCCTTGCGCCACGTAAGCCCAAGGCTCGGCATCCGCGCGGCCTGACGGCGAAGTGAGCGTGACTTTCACCTCTGAACGTGCAACGCTTCATAGGTAATCTGCTCTAGGAGCTTCGGCCAGTGACATTGCGGCGTCTTCTCCTCCTCGCGGGCACTTTGCTCATCCTGTTTCTGGGTATGTATTCCTGGAACCAGCGGACGCGTTTTCTGGACGATTTGGCCGCAAAACTGGGGCTGGAAATCACCGGCGCGGTGCTCACCCCCATCCGCTCAGCGCAGGACACCGCAGAAAGCATGTGGGACCGCTATTTTGACCTGGTGAGCGTGCGCGAAGAAAACGAGGCCCTCAAGCAAAAGGTAGCCGAGCTTGAAGCACGCCTGCTGGCCAACGGCGAGGATCTGGCCGAGCTCAAACGCCTGCGCGCCCTGGTGCAGTTGCCTGTGGACCAGACCTGGCGTCCGCTTGGCGCGCGCGTACTCTCGGGCCGCATGGGACCCAACGCCGTTCTTGACAGCATCACCATCAGCCGTGGCTACAGCACGGGCGGGCGGCCCGGCACACCGCTGGTCACCCATCTGGGTCTTGTGGGCCGCGTGCTCAAGGCCAGCGCCCACAGCTCCATCGTGCTGCTGCTCACCGACCCCAGCAGCCGCATTGCCGTTTTTTCGCAGGAGACCCGCGCTCCCGGCATTCTGGTTGGCATGGGCACAGGCCAGAAGCTTGAAGTCAACTTTGTGCAGCGCGACGCCAAGGTAAAACCCGGCGAGATCCTCATCACTTCCGGCCTGGACGGCAAGTATCCCAAGGGCATACCCGTGGCCAAGGTTCTCAAGGTCGCCCCCTCGGACTACACCCAGTTTATGGCCATCAAGGCCGACCCGCTCGTCGATCTGCAGCACCTTGAAGAAGTGCTGCTGCTGGAGCCCACCGGCGCGCCGCGTCCGCTGGACCTGGGCGAAGCGCCCAAAGAATTTATCGGGCCGCCCGCGCCAAAAAGCGCCACGCCATGAGCAAGTTCAGCAGCACTGCATGGTGGCTTTGTTTTATGGCCGGGGCCATTATTTTGCAGGCGGCCGTGCCGGGGCTCGATGTGCTCACGGTGGGGCTGATCATCCTGCTGCAGGAGCGCGATTACAAAAACATGCTCTGGCTGCTGCCCCTGTTTATCCTGCTGCAGGAGGGCATGGGCACGCGCCCGTTTGGGGCGGTCATAGTCTGGTATGCGGCGGTGATAGTGCTGTTCAAGATGGGCCGCTGGCTTTTTGAAGTGGAAAACTTCATCTTTGTCTTTTTACTTTCCGCCTGCCTGGGCGCTGCATACTACGCGGTGGCATGGCTTATGGCCCCCTTGCAAAACCTGCCCCTCGACGTGCAGGGAACCCTGGACCGAAGCCTGATTCAGGCTATCTTTGTGCCTTTCGCCTGGCGGCTGTTGGTGGCCACCCGTCACTGGAACCCCCATGATCAGGAAAACTGACAACACCTCCCTGCTCGCGCACAGCGACAAAGGCTCGCACAAGGGCATACGTTCCTGGCTCAAAATTCAGGTTGAGAGCGAGGGCTATCAGCCGCCGCGCGCTGGCGCCATCCTGCTGCAGGTCATGGTGGGGCTGATGTTTTTTGTGCTGGTGGTGCGCTTTTGGTATCTGCAGGTGCACCGGGGCGAGGAGTTTGCCCGTCAGGCGCAGGACAACCGCCTGCGCATCGAGCGCATTTTTGCCCCGCGCGGGCGTATCCTGGACGACAAAAGCAGGGTGCTGGCCGACAACCGCACGGCCTACGGTCTTTCCATCGTGCGCGAAGACTGCCACGACATACCCGCCACGCTGGCCCAGATCAGCGAGTGGTCGGGCATACCCCTGCAGCAGATCTGGGACAAGTTCCGCCAGGACCGCTTTAAAGTTAAGCCTTTTGAACCGCTGTTGCTCATCACCGACATTGATTTTGATCTGGTGGCGCGCATAGAATCCGAAATCCACGAGTGGCCGGGGCTGGAAATTGTGGTGCGCACCAAGCGCAGCTACCCCGAGCGCGAGCTTTTTGCCCATATTCTGGGCTACGTGGCAGAAGCCAACGAACAGGAAATGGCCGCCGACAGCGCCCTGGCCATGGGCGACCTGGTAGGCAAGCAGGGGCTCGAGCTCGAGCTGGAAAAACAGCTGCGGGGCCGCAAGGGCCTGTATGATGTGGAGGTGGACGCCCACGCCCGCGTGCTTGGCAAAACCCTGCGCGAAGAACCGCGCGGCGGCCACGAAATACACCTTTCGCTCGACGACGGGCTGCAAAAGGCCGCATGGGACGCCCTGGGCGGCGAGGCTGGCTGCGTCGTGGTCATGGAGCCAGACAGCGGCAAGCTGCGGGCGCTGGTAACCTCGCCCGCCTACGACAACAACCTTTTTGCCGCTGGCATTTCGCAACGCGACTGGGACGCCCTGCGCACCAACAACCGCTTTCCTCTGCAGAACCGCGTCATCCAGAGCGTTTACCCCCCCGGCTCGGTCTGGAAGCTGGTTATGGCCACCATGCTGCTGGAAAAAGGCGTCAACGCGCGCGAAAGCGTATTCTGTCCCGGTCAGGTCAAACTGGGCAACCAGATATTCCGCTGCTGGAAAAAAGGCGGGCACGGGTCAGAAGACCTGGTGCACGCGCTCATAGACTCGTGCGACGTCTACTTCTACCAGATGGGCGACCGTCTGGGCATTGACAAGATCGAGGAATTCGCCAAGGCTTGCGGATTCGGGCGGCCCACGGGCATTGACCTGCCGCACGAAAAGTCTGGCCTCGTGCCCTCGCGCGACTGGAAGCGGCGGCGCTTTGGCCGCCCCTGGACGCGCGGCGAAACCTACAACGTGTCCATCGGCCAGGGCTACACCCTGGTTACCCCGGTGCAGGTGGCCGTGTTTGTGTCGGCCCTGCTCAACGGCGGGGAGCTGCTCAAACCCCAGCTGGTCGACGACGCCACCCGCGAGGTACGCGGACGGGTCCCCGCCAAGCCGGAGACGCTCAAATTTGTGGTCGAAGCCATGCGCCGCACCGCCAACGGCGGCACGGCCAAGGTCGTGGGCCGCAAGGACGCCGACATTGGCGGCAAAACCGGCACGGCTCAGGTGGTCAAGCTCAAGATGACCGCTGGCGACCGCCGCCTGAAAACCTCGGAGATGGAATACGCCCAGCGCGACCACGCCTGGATAGCCACCTGGGGCTCCAAGGAAGGCAAGACCTATGTGGTTATCGTCATGGTGGAGCACGGCGGCGGCGGTTCAAGCGTGGCCGGTCCTGTAGCCCGCAAGGTGTACGATTATCTTTTTGGCCCAGACCCCAACGCGCCCATGCTCGCCATGCCGGAACCCGCCCCGGTGGTCGAACACCCCGACTAGCCTGCAAGGCGACGCCCCCGGCGCATGGGGCAATATTTACTATGAAACATGCAACCACACAGCATCAGCAAGCGAACATGCAGCATGGATAACCGCCTGTACAGCTACATTAACTGGGGCCTTCTGGCCTGCATGATGCTGCTCTATCTTGTGGGCGTGGGCAATCTCTATTCCGCCAGCGGCACGCGGGTCGAGTCGGGCCTTGCCTTCAACTCGTTTTACCAGCGCCAGCTGGTATGGGGCCTGTGCGGCGTGGCGTGCATGCTGCTGGCCATGCTGTTCGACTACCGCCAGCTGCGCAACCTTGCCTGGCCGTTTTTTCTCATCACCGTATTTTTGCTGCTGCTTGTGCCCATTGCCGGCAAAACGGTTTACGGGGCCAAACGCTGGATATCGCTTGGCTTCATGAGCCTGCAGCCCTCGGAGATGGCCAAGCTTTCGGTGCTTGTGCTGGTGGCCCGCCTGCTGGCCCGCGACAGCCGCCCCCTGGGTTGGAAGCACTTTTTCAGCGTGCTCTGCGTGGGGCTCATACCGTGCGGGCTTATCGTCATCCAGCCCGATCTTGGCACTACCCTGCTGATACTGCTGATCATGGGCGGCATGATCCTGTTTCACGGGCTCAAGGGCTATGTGCTCAAAACATGCCTGCTGGCCGCGCCCGCCGCAGTGGCCCTCATGTGGTTTGTGGGCATGCACGATTACCAGCGGCAGCGCATCCTGACATTTCTTGATCCGGGCAATGACCCGAGGGGCACTGGCTACCACATCATCCAGTCGCGTATTGCCATCGGCTCGGGCGAGCTGTGGGGCAAGGGATTTCGCGAGGGCACGCAAAGCCAGCTGCGCTTTTTGCCCGAACGCCATTCAGACTTCGCCGTGGCCGTTTTTGGCGAAGAATGGGGCTTTGTGGGCTGCGTGGCGCTCGTTACCCTTTTCTGTCTGTTTCTGCTCTCCATCTTTTCTTCGGCGGTGCAGGCCAAAGACCGTTTTGGCAGCACCCTGGTGGTGGGCGTATTTTTTTACTTTTTCTGGCAGATATTCATCAACATGGGCATGGTGATCGGCCTTATGCCGGTGGTGGGCATTCCCTTGCCCTTCATCAGCTACGGCGGCAGCGCCACGGTGGTCAACTTCACCCTGTTGGGCATAGTTCTTAACGTGTCCATGCGCCGATTCATGTTTAAGAGCTGACAGCAAGTCAAAGGGGAATAACGTGGCAAAGGACGAAATAGCCTACCTCGGCTCCGACACCGTGTATGAAGGCAAGCTTCACTTCAAGGGTACAGTGCGTATCGAAGGCCGCTACACCGGTGAAATTGTCAGCGACGGAACCCTCAACGTGGGCAAGGACGCCCAGGTGCAGGGCACCCTTGATGTGGGCGAACTGCTGCTTTCCGGCCGCTTTAGCGGCGAGGTGACCGCCAAGCGCCGCGTGGTGGTGTACAGCTCCGGCATGCTCGAAGGCCAGGTGGTAACCCCCAACCTGCTGACGGAAGAAGGCGGCATCATCGAGGGACAGATCAGCATGAAGGGTCCGGCCAAGCCCAAAGCCTGACCACAGCACCAGACATCCCCTCCCCGGCATGCGCGCCCGCTGCCGGGTCATGGGGGCCATATTTGCCTGATGCGGGAAAATAGCGCATAGTTGATCTTGGAATACGTGTTACAAACCAGATCAACAACACTTGCGCGACAGGTCTGAAAGCCTGTTGAGCGCTTTCCTCAGGAGGCACCTATGGCACACGATTATTTCCGTGCGCTCAGGGATGTGGCGCTGGTTATCAATTCCAGCCTTGAGCCCCGCGAAGTCCTGCACAAAATCACCGAGCAAACCGCTGCAACCATGGGCTGCAAGGCAAGCACCATACGCCTGCTTGACAGCACGGGCCGTTTTTTGCTGCCCAGCGCCGCTTACGGCCTTTCCTCCACCTACATGCGCAAAGGCCCTGTGGAAGTAAAACGCAGCGGTCTTGACGGCGAAGTACTCTCCGGCAAAACCATCCATCTCAAAGACGCCACCGCAGACGGACGTTTTCAGTATCCCGAATCCGCCAAGGCCGAGGGTCTGGTCTCTGTGCTTTCGTCGCCCCTTATGGCCGACGGCAAGGCCATTGGCCTTATCCGCGTGTATTCGGACGTGGAGCGCGAATTCAGCGCCGACGAAGAAACCTTTATGGAAGCCGTGGCGGCCATCTCCGCCCTGGCCATTGAGAACTCGCGCCTGCACGAAGCCCTGCGCAATAACTACGAGCTGATGGCCAAACACGCCTACTCGCTTTACGAAGACTAGAACGCGTCTTCAGACGGTTTTGCCGCTGCAGGCAACGCGGCGCAACAGGCTGGCGCATCCGCAAGCCGCTCCCGCAGACAGCGCCCATACGCCTGAAGGGCCGTCATCCGCCATTTCCCTCTACGTTATGAGGATCTTGCATATGAACAAAATCAAAGTTGGCATTAACGGTTTCGGCCGCATCGGCCGGCAGGTTTTCCGCGCCCTGCACCAGAGCTACCGCGACCGCGTGGAAGTGGTCGCCATCAANGATCTCTTCGACGCNGAATCCAATTTTCATCTGCTGGAATACGACTCAGTCTATGGCCGCGCATACCTCGACGCCAAGGTNGAGGGGCAGGACGCCAGCGTGGGCGACTGGAACATCCACTGCTTTGCGGAGCGCGACCCCAAACAGCTGACCTGGGGCGCGTACGATGTAGACATCGTGGTGGAAAGCACGGGCATCTTCCGCNCNGNNCCCNAGTGCCGNCGNNCANNTNGANNNCGGCGCCAAAAAGGTCATCATCACCGCCCCGGCCAAGGAAGAAGACATCACCATCGTTATGGGCGTAAACCACGAGCAGTACGACCCGGCCAAGCACCATGTGGTCTCCAACGCCTCGTGCACAACCAACTGCCTTGCGCCCGTGGCGCTTGTACTGCAGCGCAAGTTTGGCATCGAGATGGGCAACATGACCACCATCCACTCCTACACNAACGACCAGCGCATTCTCGACATGGCCCACAAGGACCCCCGCCGCGCCCGCGCCGCCGCCTGCAACATCATCCCCACGTCAACGGGCGCTGCCCAGGCCGTGGCCAAGGTTATCCCCGAGCTCAAGGGCAAATTTACCGGCTACTCGCTGCGCGTGCCCACGCCCACAGTTTCGGTGGTGGATTTTTCCGCCATTCTGGAAAAATCCACTGATACCGAAGGCCTGCTCGGCGAGCTCAAGCAGGCTTCGGAAACCTACCTCAAAGGCATCCTGGCCTACAACGAAAAGCCGCTGGTCTCCATGGACTTCAAGGGCGACCCGCATTCCTCCATCCTTGAGGCTCCCTACACCACGGTGCAGGAAGGCCGCCTGGTCAAGATCGTGGCCTGGTACGACAACGAATGGGGCTACTCAAACCGCGTGTGCGACCTCGCCTGCCTCATGGGGGCCAAGGGGTTTTAGCCTCGCCGTCTGACAACGGATAAAACCGATCAGGCCCACGGTTTACGCTCCGCACGGTGCGTACCGGGGGCCTTTGTCGCAACAGGGAGCGTGGTTATGGNCAGTTCGACACAGGGCGNAGCCCCGCACATTCTGGACATGGCGGTGGGCATAGACGCCGTGGGCGAAAGGGAAGAATTTGACAGCATGGGGCGGATCATGGTGCCCGCCGACCGTTACTGGGGAGCGCAAACACAGCGCTCGCTCGAGCATTTTGCCATCGGCGACGACAGAATGCCCATGGAGATCTGCCGCGCGCTCTGCCTGATAAAAAAGGCCAGCGCGCTGGTCAATGCCCGTATGGGCAAACTGCCTCCATGGAAGGCGCAGGCCATAGACCGCGCCGCGCAGGAAGGCATGGACGGTCTGCTGGACGGGCATTTTCCCCTCTTTGTCTGGCAGACGGGTTCGGGCACGCAAACCAACATGAACGTCAACGAGGTTTTGTCCAACCGCGCCATACAGTTGCTGGGCGGCGTCATGGGCAGCCAGAAACCCGTAGGCCCCAACGACGACGTCAACATGAGCCAGTCGTCCAACGACGCCTTTCCCACGGCCATGCATCTGGCTGCCGTGCTGAGCTGCGACGCCAAACTGCTGCCTGAGGTGGAGGCGCTGGCCCAGACTGTTGAACTCAAGGCGGCCCAGTGGATGGATGTGGTAAAGATAGGTCGCACCCATCTGCAGGACGCCGTTCCCCTGAGCGTGGGGCAGGAGTGGTCGGGCTACGCCGCCCAGCTGCGCGCCTGCATGGAGGACCTGTGCGCGGCCCGCAACGGTCTTTACCCGCTGGCCCTGGGCGGAACAGCCGTGGGCACGGGCCTCAACGCGCCTGCGGGCTTCAGCGAGGCAGTCGCGCACGAGCTGGCGGTTATCACGGGCAAGCCCTTTGTCACGGCCCCAAACAAGTTTATGGCGCTGGCGTCGCAAGACGCGGTGGTGCGCTTCAGCGCCGCGCTGCGCGGGCTGGCCGTGGCACTCATCAAGATAGCCAACGACATGCGCTGGCTTGCGGCAGGGCCCCGTTGCGGGCTGGCCGAGCTGCAGCTGCCGGAGAACGAACCCGGCTCATCCATCATGCCCGGCAAGGTTAACCCTACCCAGTGCGAGGCCCTGATCATGATCGCCATACAGGTCATGGGCAACGACAGCGCCGTTGCCCTGGCCGGAAGTCAGGGCAACTTTGAACTCAACGTCATGCGCCCGGTCGCGATCAAAAACGTCCTGCACTCCATAACCATTCTGGCCGACGGCTGCCGCAAGTTCCGCCAGCATTCCGTGCAAGGTACCGAGCTCAACAGGACCAGAATAGACTTTTTTGTCAACAACTCCCTCATGCTGGTTACAGCGCTTTCACCGGTTATCGGCTACCAGCAGGCGGCAAAAATTGCGGAAAAAGCCTCCGCAGAGGGCCTTACCCTCAGAGAGGCNGCCCTGGCGCTGGGCGCGGTAACTGCGGAGCAGTTTGACAGCATCGTACGGCCAGAAACCATGATCGGCCACGGCCTGGCCGGGGCCTGACAGGCTGGCAGCGCANCGGGTCCCTCAGGGCGACAGCTGAAAAATCCGGCAGGGGGGCGACCCCTGCCGGATTTTTCAGCTGTACCAATCCGCGTCCCGCCGTCGGGCGGGCCGCGCTAGGCGAAGTTGTAACCCTGCTCCAGCGCCTTGGCGTTGGCAGCTATCAGCTTGGCATAGTGCGCGCTGACCACGNGGTTCAGGGCTTCCTGGACCACGTTGAGGGGCAGAGCGCCGGTGGCCTTGAGCCACGCGCCCAGNGCCACCATGTTGGCCATCTTAACATTGCCCAGCTCGTGCGCCATGTCGTTGACGGGGATATACACCGTGCGTTTTGCGGCATCGAGCAGTTTTTCGTCCACCAGCGAGGCGTTGACAATCTGCACGCCGTCCGCCGCCAGCCGGGGCTGGAACTTGTCGAGCGAAGGCCCGTTGAGAATGATGGTGGACATGGGCTCGCGAACCAGGGGCGAACCGATGGGGTGCTCGTCGAGCACCACCGTGCAGTTGGCCGTACCACCGCGCATTTCCGCCCCGTACACGGGGATAAAGCTCACTTCAAGCCCGTGCTCCATGCCCGCCTGGGCCAGCAGGTTGCCAATAAGCATAACNCCCTGGCCGCCAAACCCGGCCATGATCACATCCTGATATGCGCTAGGCATGGTCGGCCTCCCCATTGACGGTCATGTCCTTGTACACCCCAAGGGGGAATACGGGTATCATGGCCTCGGCAATGCGTTTGTTGGCGGCAATGGGGTCCAGATGCCAGTTGGTGGGGCAGCCCGAGAGCAGCTCGATAAAGCCAAAACCCAGACCCTGCAACTGCACCTCAAAGGCCTTGCGCAACGCCTTTTTGGACTCGCGCACGTGCTTGACCGAATCCAGCGAGCAGCGGGCGGAGTATGCCACACCGTCCAGCTGGGCCATAATTTCGGCCATGCGGATAGGCCCGCCCTCGTTGTTGACCGAGCGCCCCTGCCGCGAAGTGGTGGTCTTTTGCCCCACCAGCGTGGTGGGGGCCATCTGACCGCCGGTCATGCCGTACACCGTGTTGTTGATGAAGACGGCGGTGATCTTTTCGCCACGGTTGGCCGCGTGCAGCGATTCGGCCATGCCGATGGCGGCCATGTCGCCGTCGCCCTGATAGGTAAACACCACAGNGTCCGGACGGGCGCGNCGCANCCCTGTGGCCACGGCGCAGGCGCGGCCATGCGGGGCCTCAAGGCCGTCCACGTTAAAGTAGTCGTAGGTAAAGGTGGCGCAGCCCACAGAGGCCACCAGAATGGTGCGCTCGGCCACGCCCAGCTCGTGCAGCACCTCGGTCACCAGCCTGTGGGCAATGCCGTGATGGCAGCCGGGGCAATAGTGGGTGGGGCGCTCGTTGAGCACGGGGTTGGTATCAAAAACCAGGCTTTCGCCCTCGGCGGGACGCAGGGCGTCCAGTTCCTGAGCTTGCATGATCAGTTCTCCTTGAGGGCCTGCAGCATGGGGTCGCGCAGGGCATCGGCGCCGATGAACAGCCCCGGCATAACGCCGTGCCACAGCACGGATGCGGGCGATACCCCCGGCTGGCCGAAAAGGGACAGGCGAACGTCTTCCNCCATCTGCCCCGTGTTCTGCTCCATAACCAGAAAACGCCGTCCAGGCGCGAGGGCGCGCAGGGCTTCTTCCGGAAAGGGGAACAGCGTAATGGGCCGGAACAGACCAACCTTGTGCCCCTCGGCCCGCAACTGACGTATGGCGCTGCGGGCGATGCGGGCAATGGAGCCAAAGGCCACCACGATGAGTTCCGCATCGTCGGTGTCCACGCATTCAAAGGCGCAATCGGCCTTCATGGATTCGTACTTGCGCATGAGCATGCCCAATGCGGTTGCGCTCCGGCCAGCGCGCGCCTTCNGCCAGATACACCGACTTGAGCAGTCGCGGCGCGGCNTTGGNGCNGCGACGGCCAAAGCCCAAATCCCATACGCGCCAGGGCGGCGGCAAGGGCGGCCAGATCTTCGGCGGGCACTGCGTCCTTGGGCGGCACGCGGCGCACGGGTTCCTTGATCTGGCCAACAATGGCGTCGCCCAACACCATGACGGGGTTGGCGTATTTGAACGCCAGGGCAAAGGCCCTGAACATGAAGTCGTAGCACTCNTGGGCGGTGGAGGGGGCAATCACCAGATTGCGGTGGTCGCCGTGGCCGCCGCCCTTGACGGCCTGAAAATAATCGCCCTGCGAGGGGCCGATGTCGCCAAGGCCCGGCCCGCCGCGCTGCATGTTGACGATGACGCCGGGTATCTGGCTGCCCGCCATGTACGAAATACCCTCCTGCATCAGCGAGATGCCGCAGCTGGAGGACGACGTAAGCGCGGGTATGCCGCAGGCGGCTGCGCCCAGCACCATGTTGATGGCGCTCACCTCGCTCTCGGCCTGCACAAACTGCCCGCCGTTTTCGGGCAGCAGTGAGGAGAGGGCCTCGGGCACTTCGTTTTGCGGGGTGATGGGATACCCAAAATAGCAGCGGCAGCCCGCGTCAATGGCGCCAAAGGCCACAGCCTCGTTGCCCTTGATGAGCATGCGTTCAGTAGTGGCGCTCATGCCTTGTCCCCCCTGGTTTTCGCGCTTTTAAACACGCGTATGGCCACATCGGGGCACATGACCGCGCACGAAGTGCAGCCTGTACATTGGCCGTCCATTTCCATCACTTCATAACCGTGACGGTTAAACCGGCCCGAAGGTTTAAGGATGTGCACCGGGCAGACTTCCACACACAGGCGGCAGCCTTTGCAGCGCTCTTCCATGAATACAACTCTTGACATTTCAACTCCTTGGAATTCCATACCCGCTTTGTGAAACACTCAGCGAATAAGCATGGCATCCCCATATGAAAAAAACCGGTATCCCCTTTTCACGGCCTCGGCGTATGCCGCAAGCACACGCTTGCGCCCCGCCAGAGCAGAAACCAGCATGATCAGGGAAGATTCAGGCAAATGGAAATTGGTCAGCAGACCGTCAACAACGCGAAAGGGCCTGCCGGGATACAGGAATATGTCTGTCCAGCCGGTAAAGGGTTGCACCCTGCCGCACAGTTCGGCCACGCCTTCCAGAGAGCGCAGGCTGGTGGTGCCCACGGCAATCACGGGCCGTCCCTGCTGCTTGGCCTCGGCAATGGCCAGCGCCGTCGCCTCGGGAATTTCCACATATTCCCTGTGCATGCGGTGCCCGCGTATGTCGGCGCTGCGCACAGGGCTAAAGGTTCCGTACCCCACATACAGGGTTACGTCTGCCCACTGAAAGCCTCTGGCTTTCAGAATTTCACGCATCCCGGGGGTAAAGTGCAGCCCCGCCGTGGGGGCAGCCACNGACCCNGTCTTGTCTTCGCGGGAATAGATGGTCTGGTAGCGGCTCAGGTCTTCCTCCGCATCAGACCGCTTGATGTAGGGCGGCAGCGGTATGTGCCCGGTGGCGGCAAAGGCCTTGGAAAGGTCGCCGTCCCAGGCCAGACGCACGCGCCGGTGGCCAAACTCGCCCGATTCAAGCACGGTTACGCTTATGCCCGCGCCAAATTCAAGCCGCTCGCCGTCGCGTATGCTGCCGCCGGAACGGATGAGCCCTTCGACCTCGGCGCTGAAACCGCCAAGCTTGTCGGGCCGTGCCCTCTCAAGCACGAGCGGCAGCGGCGTGAGCAGCAAAAACTCCACCTTGCCGCCGGTAGAGCGCGTGCCCAGCAGCCGCGCCTGCAATACGCGCGAGTTGTTGGCCACCAGCAGCGCCCCCTCGGGCAGGCAGTCGGGCAGGTCGCTGAACTGCCGGTGCTCAAGGTCAAGCGCACCCTCGCGCGGCATGACCAGCAGGCGGGAAGCCCCGCGCTCCTCTGGCGGAAACTGGGCTATCTGTGATTCAGGCAGTTCAAAATTATAGCTTTCGAGAAAAAAATCCGCTTCCTCAGTGGGCATGATACATGGGCCTCGTTAATGCACCCCCCGTACCGAAGGCTTGTCAGCCTGCGGTTGAGGGGCTAGTGTACTTGGGTTGCTTCCGGGGCGTTACGCGCCGGCAGGAGGAGATTATAGCCATGCAACGCCCGCTTGTCATCCTTGCAGTAAGCCTGCTTGCCGCCCTGATGGCGGGCTGTACCTCTATGGAAATAAGCAATCCCTTTTCCAACGACCCCCTTACGGGCGGAGTCGATACGGGCAAAAGCCAGCTTTTGGGAGTATCCACCCCTGCTGGCATGCAGAAGTTTCCCACCCACGGCTACCAGACCTCCGGCGCCGGTGGCGCTCAGGGGCTTGAAATATTTCGCGGCGATGCCGACATGGGCTTTGTAGCCCAGATCATGTTTACCGGCCTGCAAGGCCAGGGCTGGCATCTGCGCATGGCCCAGCGCAAGGGCACGCGCGCCGTGTACGTGTACGAACGCGGCTCTACCGTCGCCACCCTGACAGTGGAGAGGGAAGCCGTGGGCACGGTGCTGGCCATCTGGGTTGCCAGACCGCATGCCCGACGGGGCCACCCTGCCCATGCAGGAAAACACNGGTGCCAGCGGCTACGGCGGCAGCAACGGCAGCAGTGGAGGCACTGGCGGCTACAGCGAAAGCACGGGCGGCGGCGGAGGCATGAACACCACCCCCAAACCCGGTTTTACCGAAACCTGGGGCGGCAACAAGGGCGGCCTGCAGGAGCGCAACCTATGAGTGAAGTAAAAAGTGGTCTGAACACCCCCTTTGACCAGAGCACCCGCTTTGAACGCAAGCGCCTGCACCTTGGCGTGTGCGGTTCCATTGCCTGCTACAAGGCCGCCGACCTGCTGCGCGCCTGGACTGGCATGGGCATCCATGTTTCCGCCACGCTCACGCCCGGCGCTCGCCGTTTTGTGACGCCCCTGCTATTTGAGTCGCTGGGCGCCCTGCCCGTTTACGAAGACATGTTTTCACCGGGGCAGGATGTTTTTTCGCACCTTGAGCCAGGGCAGCACGCCGAGGCCATGGTAGTTGCCCCGGCCTCGGCCGACGCGCTTTTTCGTCTGGCGCACGGCGCTGCCAGTGACATGCTGGCGGCGCAGGCTCTGGCCTTTGCCGGGCCGCTGATCATCGCCCCGGCCATGAACCCCCGCATGTGGAGCAACCCTGCAACCCAGGCCAACATAGACATTTTGCGCCAGCGCGGCGCACGCGTCGTGACCCCGGCCTGCGGCGGCACGGCCTGCGGCGAGCAGGGCGAGGGACGGCTGGCCCCCCTGCACGACATTTTTCTTGCCGCCTTGCGCGCGCTTGCCCCGCAGGACATGGCTGGCAAGCGCGTCATGGTCACGCTGGGCCCCACCCGCGAGGCCTGGGACGGCGTGCGCTTTTGGTCAAACCCCTCTACCGGCTTTATGGGCGCGGCGCTGGCGGTATGCGCGTGGCTGCGCGGCGCGGAGGCGACGGTTGTCTGCGGCCCCGGCGTGCGCGTGCGCCTGCCGCGCGAGATAGCGCGCGTGGACGTGGTAAGCGCTCGCGACATGTTCGAGGCGGCCTCCGGNCTTTGGCCCCAAATGGATATGGGCATGTTTACCGCTGCGGTGGCGGATTTTTCGCCCCAGCCCTTTGGCCCGCGCAAATTCAAAAAGATCGATGCCCCCGACGGCCTCACGGTGGCCTTTACGCCCAACCCCGATATTTTGCGCACCCTCGCCCATGGCCGCCAACCCGGGCAAAAAGTGCTGGGCTTCGCCGCCGAGACGGCCCCCGACATGACGGCCCTGCTGCCGCTGGCNCATGCCAAGCTACAAGGCAAAAAGGCCGATGTGCTGGCCGCCAACCGCATTAATTCCACCGACAGCGGCTTTGGCACGCCCACCAACGCCATGGCCGTCGTGGACGCCGCAGGGCATGAAGAAATCTGGCCCACCCAAAGCAAGGCCGATGTGGCCTGGGAACTGTGCTCATGGCTTTTGCGTTCGTAAACCCTGTCAGCGCGCTATGGCAGCGCCGGGGGCTTACCACCCTGCTCATGCCCGAAGGCTACAATGCCTTTGCCGCCCCACAGCAGGAACAGGCCCGAGCCGTGCACGGCAACGGGCAGGCCGCCCCGCGNCCAGGGCAAGCGTATTCGGCGCAACCGCGTGCGGGCCAGCCCGCGCGTGAGCGTCAGCCGTGGCAGCAAAGCATGCAGCAGCAATCCGCAGCGGGGGCGCGCGGCGGAGCCAATCAGGACACGCCGCCCCGGCAGCGGCCCCAGACCGCAGGGCAACCCGCCNNGCAGGANCCGGGGGCGCAACATGCCGCCCAAAAGCCGGACCAGCGGAGCGCCGTAAAACCCCAGAGCAACCAACCCCGTCAAAGCGTGGACCAGCCTGCTGGTTCTTCGTGGCTACCGTTGCCGCCTCACGTGTGGCCAGAGCCCTGGCAGACGCGGCTCACGCAAACCCGCCCCGGCCCCGTGCTGTGGACATACTGGAACCTAGGCCCCGACCTGTGCGACCCGCAGACCCCCGGCAGGCTTGAGCGCCGACAATTTTTGCAGCGCCTGCTGCAGGATCTGGGGCACCCGGCGGGCACGCATACCTTTTGGCCTTCGTGCCTGCCGCCGGATCCCGCCGCGTTGCCCGCACCAGATGCGGACGGGACGGATCAGGCCTATGCCGCCAATCCCGATGTTTTCTGGTCCGGAGCCATGCAGCTCAAAGCCCGGGGCGTTGTGGTCATGGGTTCCGCAGCGGCCAACGCGGTGGCGCTGCCCGGCGGGCTTCGGCCTCCGCAGCAGATCCGTCACAGGGGCAAGCTTGTGTGGGTGCTGTGGGATGTGGACAACCTGCTGCGGTCTGACCAGCGCTACGCCTCCATGCTGGCCCTGTTGCGCGAAGCCCTGCGCCATATTTTGCGCTAGCTGACGCATCACCTTTATGCGCCGCCCGCCAGCCGCAAATGCTGACGCCAGATCCAGCCGCGCCATGGACGCGGTGCAGAGGAGAATGTTCTCTCATGTTTATCGCGCTTGGACTGACCTTTCTTGGCATGGCCCTGGGCTTTTTGCTGCGCGGGCAGCCATGGCTTATCTGGCTGACCCGCTGCGTCACCCCCGCCATCATGCTGCTGCTTTTTGCCCTGGGCATCTCTGTGGGGGGCAATGAAACGCTCATGCAGTCCCTGCCCCGCCTTGGCGGCGCAGCCCTTGCCCTCACGGCGGCGAGCATCGTGGGCTCCTTTGCCTGCATGGCGCTCGTAAACCGCTTTTTTCCCCAGTCTCCAGCCCCCGCGCCGCTGACGGGCAAGCCTGCTGCCAGCAAGAGCACCAAACCGGAGCTGCAGGCATGAAGGGCAGCCTCATTATCCTGTTTTTTTTCTGCTCCGGCGTGATGCTGTCCCGTCTGGGGCTGATACCGGCATATCTGCTGGAGCACGACTGCACGGTGTACGCTCTGTGGCTGCTCATGCTGCTTGTGGGCATTTCCATCGGTTCAGACCGCAGGCTGGGCGAAATTTTGCGCACCCTGCGCCCGCGCGTGCTCCTGCTGCCCCTGGCCACCACGGCGGGAACCTTTGCGGGCACGGCCCTGGCGAGCCTGTTTCTGACATACAGCGTGAGCGAATGCATGGCCGTGGGGGCCGGTTTTGCCTACTATTCGCTGTCGTCCATCTTCATCTCGCAGTACAAGGGCGCGGAGCTTGGCACCATCGCGCTTATCAGCAACATCGCCCGGGAGCTCGCCACCCTGCTGCTCACGCCGCTGCTGGCGCGTTACCTTGGCCCGCTCATGCCCATCGCCTGCGGAGGGGCGTCCACCATGGATACCACGCTGCCTGTCATTACCCGTTACTGCGGCAAGGAATGGATATTTGTTTCCATTGTGCACGCCATGATACTTGATTTCAGCGTGCCCTTCTGGGTAATTTTTTTCTGTACGCTTTAGTATGCCAGATCCGCGCGGCGGCAAAGCCGCACTTGCCCCTCCGCCCGTGCCCCTGCTGCGCGCGGAGGCGGGCGAAACCCCGCCCATCGGTGTAATACCTTGCCAGATCGGCCAAAAACGCTCACTATGAACGCAAGCCTGAAAACAGACCGTTGGAGGAACTGCTCATGGCTCGCATGCGCTCAGCAAAACAAAAGCTCAGAGAATGTCTTTTAAGCCAGCAATGGCGCGAACACCTTGACGAAATCGCCCAAGGCGGCCTTGAAAACGTAGGCCCGCTCTTCTCCTTTTTGCTGCTCGGCCCACTGACCATGCACCGCGCCGCCGTCGCCCTCGGGCAGATAACGGCGCTGTTGGCCAAGGATCAACCGGAAACGGCCAAGAACATTGTCCGCCGCCTCATGTGGCACCTCAATGAAGAATCCGGCAACATAGGTTGGGGCATACCCGAGGCCTTTGCCGAAATTCTCGCCGCCAGCGAACCCCTGGCCAAGGATTTTCACCGAATCCTTATCAGCTACATCATTGATCTGGGCCGCGACGACAATTATTGCGACAACGACACCCTGCGCCGCTCCTGTTACTGGGCCATTGGCCGCCTGGCTCAGGCCCGACCGCAGTTGTGCCTCACCGCCCGACAGTGGCTTCTCAAGGGGCTGGAAGACGAGGATATGGTCTGCCGGGGCATGGCCGCATGGGCGCTTGCCCAGCTGCCGCCCGACCTCATGGACGCTCCGGCCTTGCGCCGCCTTGCAGAATCGGGCAACACCGCCCCCTGCGAACTGTTTGACGGTGAGGAAGTCTACGAAAAAACCGCCTGTCAGATAGCTGCCGAAGCCCTGGCCCGCAGCCAAAAATAGCGCCAGGGGCTCTGCGCTCCGCAAATCCCGGCGCGCTAGCTGCCGCGCACGGGCCATGCAGGTATCGCTGAAAATGCGGGCGACGCAGACGACATTGACAACATTTGAAAAACAAAGCTCCCCCGGAATCACGATTCCGGGGGAGCTTTGTTATGTCAGCCGCCAGAGGCAGCCGGTCAGTTACTCTTCGGCCAGAGCGCGCACGGGTTCGCCGTAGGCGTCCTTAACCAGTTCCTTGGTGTTCATGAGTTCGATCCAGCGACGGATTGTGCCCACAAGCACAAAGACCATCAGCACCATGACCAGGCAGGCCAGGAAGGCAAGCAGATACTTGCCGCCGGGGACGTAGGTCTGGGTGACCTGCAGATAGCCGGCCCAGAAGGTCACGGCGGTCAAAAACACGCCGGGGATGGCCGTAACAAGGCTGAGCTTGCCACGGTTCATGCGCAGCAGCATGGACGTGCAGACGATCAGGGCGCAGCCGGCAAGCAGCTGGTTGCTCAGACCGAACAGAGGCCAAATGTTGCTGATGTTGCCGGTGTACATCAGGTAGCCCCACATGGACGTGAAGATAAAGCTGGTGATGTACACGCCGGGGGTCCAGTTCTTGTCGCCAAAGGGCGCGTAAACCTTGCCCAGCATTTCCTGCAGGAAGAAGCGGCCCACGCGGGTACCGGCGTCGATGGCGGTCAGGATGAAGACGGCTTCAAACATGACGGCAAAGTTGTACCAGTACGCCATCAGGTGGTCCATGTAAGGAATCTTGTGGAAAATGTGGGCCATGCCCACGGCCAGGGAGACCGCGCCGCCGGGACGGGCGTGCAGGTTCAGGCCGATCTTTTCTTCAAAGAAGCCCAGGTCCACGGTGTTCAGCGCGGGGTGCGCGGCAACCAGCGAGCTGAACTTGTCGGGGGTGGCGTTGATGGCAAAGTAGTCGCCGGGCATCAGGGTGCAGGCGGCGATCAGGGCCATGATGGCCACAAAGCCTTCGGTAAGCATTGCGCCGTAACCGACAAAGAGAATATCGCGCTCGTTGCCGATCATTTTAGGCGTGGTGCCGGTGCCGATGATGGCGTGGAAGCCGGACATGGCGCCGCAGGCAATGGTAATAAAGATAAAGGGCATGGCCGGGCCGCCGATCACTGGGCCGCCGCCGTTGAAAAAGGGCGTAACGGTGGGCATGAGCAGGGTTGGCTGTACAAAAACGATGCCCACGGCCAGCATGAGGATGGTGCCGATCTTAAGGTAGGTCGACAGGTAGTCGCGCGGAACCAGCAGGAACCACACGGGCAGAACGGAAGCCAGGAAGCCGTAACCGGCAATGGCCAGGGCCACGGTGTTGCGGTTCCAGTCAAAGGCCCAGCCGAGCACATCCTTCTGCATGAGGTCATGGCCGCTCAGGATGCCGACAACCAGCAGCACCAGACCCACAAGGCTGGCCAGCAATACGCTGTTCTGCTTGAAGCGCATGATCAAACCCATGATCATGGCGATAGGCATGGTGATGACCACGATAAACAGCGACCAGGGCGCGTTGTGCATGGCGCTGATGCAGGCCAGCGAAAGACCGGCCAGCGTCAGAATAAGAATGCACAGAACGGCGATGCCCGCCACGGTACCCGTAACGGGGCCCACTTCGCGCTGGGCGATGGACGAAAGGCTCTGCCCCTTGTGGCGCACAGAGGCAAACAGCACCACCATATCGTGCACGGCGCCGCCGAGCACGCAACCGATCAAAATCCACAGAGCGCCGGGCAGGTAGCCAAACTGCGCGGCGAGCACGGGACCCACCAGCGGGCCGGCGGCGGCGATGGCGGCAAAATGGTGGCCGTAAAGCACAAATTCGTTGGTTTTAACGTAGTCGTGGCCGTCAGCAAAACGCACGGCCGGTGTAATGCGGCCAGCATCCAGTTTAAGTACCTTGTTTGCCAAAAAGATGCCGTACACGCGGTAGGCGATGGCAAATATGCACAATGCCGCAAATACAAGCGTCAGGGCATTAATGTGCTCCAAACTTTCCATCGTTTTTCTCCCTGTTTTGTTCTTCGGGCCGCAGCCAGACAGCCCGTTCCAGAGTCACTCAGCTGCTGCCTCCGACAAATTCTGCTGAATTTAGTAGGACGACGCACAGTCTGCTTCCTCCTTGCCAATGCGTCGCGAGTAACAAAGGCGACCGACCAGCAACCCCCTGTTTACTGGTCAACATTGCTAATCATAGGTTTTCCTGCTTCTCGACCTACCTCGAATGCACCCCAGTGTCCATACAAATGTCCCCACGAGGGTCACGTCGCGTTTTCTGTAAAATAGCAATCCGTAAAAATTCTGCGTGGTTTACACAAATGCAGTTCTACCCGAGCGCCATGATGCAGTGTAATCCGCAACTATCGAAGATAGCCGACATTCATTCGCTGCCCCCCAGCAGCGATGTGAAAATTTTCACTCTTTTCGTGAATTCACGCAAGTGTTTTTGTTGTGTGTGCGCACAACCGGCAATCCGTTTTTTTGCACACAAAATCGCGGGGCACGGCTCCGTTTTACTTGCATTCCTTTAGGACAGGGCCTAGTCTAAAAAAACCGGCTGGGGGAGCCTTCAAAGGCTGAGAAAGGGTGAAAGCGCCCTGACCCCTAGGATCGCACAGAAAAATGCGATTCTGCACCTGACGCGGATAGTACCGACGAAGGGAAGCTGGCCAACCTGCTTTGTTGCAGGATTGTGCTCGCCCGCAGCCGTAATGGTTTTGCGGGTATTTTTTTGCCGTTCGGCATCCCCGCAAATCCATTACAACCTCAAACTTGGAAAACACCCCTTGCGGTGTTTTCTTCTGGAGGCGCGTATGGAAGTCACAATCAACGGGGAAACAGAATCCTTTGCCAAGCCGTGCAGCGTGGCCGACATGCTGGCCGCGCGCGGGCATGACGCCCAAAGGGTTGTCGTCGAGCGCAACGGCAGCATTCTGCCACGCGAGCTTTTTTCCCAAACCGTGCTCTGCCAGGGCGACAGCCTGGAAATAGTGCACTTTGTGGGCGGCGGTTAACCGCGCCCCACACGTGACGGCGCACCATTTATTATCAGCACATTCCAGATGGAGAGCACAATGAACGATTCTTTCATTCTCGGCGGCGTTACCCTTGCGAGCCGTCTTTTTATCGGCACAGGCAAATACGGAACCGACAATCTTATCCCCGCCGTGGCTGAGGCCAGCGGCGCGGAAGTCATCACTGTGGCCATGCGCCGCGTGGACAAGCAGACCGGCGAACAGCAGACGGCCCAGGGCATCATGGGGCACATTCCGTCGCATATGCGCCTTTTGCCCAATACGTCGGGCGCACGAACGGCTGACGAAGCCGTGCGTCTGGCCCGTCTGGCCCGCGCTGCCGGTTGCGGCGACTGGATCAAGATTGAAGTCATTTCCGATACCCGCCACCTGCTGCCCGACGGCTACGAAACCGCCAAGGCGACGGAAATTCTGGTCAAAGAAGGTTTTACCGTGCTGCCCTACATCAACC